>Ga0187855_10000706_pt1 | contig 28483 bp, 27 predicted proteins | sample June2016WEW_8_10_2_FD_132969 | JGI IMG/M metagenome (GOLD analysis project Ga0187855, IMG submission 132969) | Peatland microbial communities from SPRUCE experiment site at the Marcell Experimental Forest, Minnesota, USA - June2016WEW_8_10 | ecosystem: Environmental > Terrestrial > Soil >...
CGGATGGCGGACCCATTGTTGGACATCGGTGACGACCCGCCCGGTGTTAGCCTGGTACCAGCGCCGGTTAAGCTTCTCGGTGGCGAGGCCGAGTTGCACAATCAAATTGCCGGATAGGTCCTCCGGCTCGACTTCGCCGCGCTTTTCCCGCCACAGCCGTAGTAGGGCGGCCTCGTCATCGCCCATGACGATCCGGGCGTCCGAGCCGCCGATGAAACAACGGCGGTTCTCTAGCGAATTTGTCCACATTGGCTGTTTCATAGCGCGCTCCAAAAGTCCAAAATGGCTTTTCGTACCGGTCAGCCATTACGGATCATGTGATCCAAAACGTATCTCTAGATACCAATGAAGTCAACGAAAAAATCAAAGCCCCTTACGAGCGCTCAAATAAGGGCTTCCCGGGGACTGCTGCGTTGGAGTGCCGAAGACCTCGCCCGCGAGGCAGCCCTGGGGCTAGCTACGATTAAGCGAGCGGAGGGTGCCGAGAGCGAGACCTCGATGACCACGGCAAACGACTTGGCGGTACGTCGGGCACTTGAGGCCGCCGGCGTTGAGTTTATCGATGAAAACGGCGGCGGCGCCGGGGTTCGGTTGCGGAAGCGAACACAGAAGATAGGTTAGCGATACCGGCCTCGAGGTCGCAGCGCCGCCCGGAATCCTTCTGCCGCGCCGCATAATAGGTGAGCTGGCGCGCGATCATGATCTCGACCGCCATCATGGCGATCTTGTCGGCGACGCGCGGGAAATTGGCCGGCTCGCCGAACTGCACGCGCTCGAGCGCATAGCCGAGCGCGTCTTCGAGCGCCGATTGCGCCGCGCCGATGGCGCGCGCCGCGGTCTGAATGCGCGCGGATTCGAACGTCGCCATCAGCTGCTTGAAGCCGAGCCCTTCGACGCCGCCGAGGAGATTCTCCGCCTTCACGACGAAGCCGTCGAAGGCGATCTCGTATTCCTTCATGCCGCGATACCCGAGCACCTCGATCTCGGTGCCGGTCATGCCGGCGACTATTTTATTTACTTCACGAGCCCTATCAGTTGGCGCGAAAACCTCGCTGTGATCGATTTCGAGCGGTTATGGCCTAGCGTCCGACCCTATAGGGCATAAGTCCGAACAGGAGCTTTCCATAGTTTTCCACTGCCTTATCATCCCATAAGTGAGGCACGTGCTTGTGGCCTAATCCTTGGGTAAGCGCGTCGACAAGATCATTGCGCTGACCACTCGGGAAACTAAACAATTCACTCTCTAACTCGGAGCGCCCAGGCGCAGTTTTTAATAGGAATACTTGGCGATTTGTAAACTTTGATATTTGACGCAGGAGGCGAGTCTTTTTATCTCCTTCAGGTTTAACAGCAACGACGGGCAGCTTCCTTTGCTTCAAAGTGCTGATCAATGCTGTGCCGAAACCAGTGTCCTCGACCAAAATCACATTCGGCTTTTTCTCATCTGCACGCGCAAGCACACGCTGCTCCAAATCATGAAACTCCCATTGGCCCACCAATGCGTGCGCAATAAAAAAGTTATTATCCTGGACAAGAATATCCAAGCATGCCGACCGTGCATTCGTTTCACCGGGCTTTTGCCCCGCATCCCAGGTTTGCAAGTATATTGATGATGAAGTTCTTCTCGGCAGTTCGTCACAATATTGAATCTGCTCCCGTTTGATCAGGAAGCCGCCGGCTGGGATCGGACTTTGCTGCCATTGTGCCGCATAAGTTTCGGGGTCTTCAGAACTAAGCGCGTCGAGAAACTCTCGTGACTGTTGCTCAGGATGGAGGAGATCGTTAACGCGGCGCAAGTGCCATCGGCCCGGTCCGATCGGAATGTACTCCTCCTGCTCAGCAATGGCGGGAAGGCTGAGCAGTGTCCATTTTTCCGGCGACTGCAACAACCTGCCGATGTGATCATCCATACCTAACCGCTGGCCGACCACGATAATAGCTCCCGTATGGTGATTGTTGGTGCGTGAAGCGATTGTGTTGTAATAAAGGCGATTGGTCGAGGTTCGCCTAGCTTCCGAAAGCACATCCAGCGGCGTTTGAAAATCGTCGAGAATCAAAATATCGCCGCCGAGGCCGGTTAGGCTTCCTTCGGCGGATTTCGCGTAGCGATATCCGGTCAGCGTGGTATGAAATTCAGTCTCCGTGTTTTTCGCGAGTCGCATTGTAGAGAACAACCTCGGATAACGCGGCGTGTCGATAATCGCCCGGCACTGATTGCTGAAGTTAATCTGCAAATCAGAGCTGTGGCTGATCCCGATCACGCGCTTGGTGGGATCGCGACCCAACATGAAGGCCGGGAACGCCACCGAGGCCATGAGGGATTTAAGCATCCGCGGCGGAGCAAGGATAATCAAACGCTGAATTGAGCCACGCAGCACAAGCTCAAGGTGATAGGCCATGGCATAGTGGTGCCAGTTCAGGTTCAGCGTCGAACCGAGCTCCAGGACATGAAAGCACCACTGAAAGAAGCTCAGGAAATCCGTTCGGCAAGCTGCTTCCACGATTCGCGATTTTGGAATGTACAGGTTGCTCATGGCGCTACTCCTTTTACTGCTAGGTGGTTTTCTTGGATCTTCTGGTGGTACTCACACGTCCAAGCGCTCGCGTGGCAGAGCCGCAAGGTTCGAACCGTTTGAGGAAAGGGTAAGACCGTTTGATTTTTGCCGCGGCAGGAGGCCGACGCTTCCATCCCGACGATGGTAATGACCGCCGTGGCGCTCTACGAAATCGGCAAGTATGGCCTCGTCCTGAGCGGTCAGAACGTCCTCGATCGCACCTTCAAGCGCTTCGCGGTTGGTGATATCGACGCCGAACTTTTCGCAGAGGGCAAAAAGATCGCGCCGCGCATTCCGATCGCCGGCGGCAAATTGATCGACAAGTTGGTCGATGCCGGCCGCACCCTTGCTCATTACCTTCGGGTGCTTGCCACTGCGGATCGTCACTGTCTCGTTGAGTGCGCTCTGCAGCTGCGCCTTGAGATCGGGCGCCGACGCTTTCCTGCGCTTCCCCGAGGGATTGCCGCTTTTGCCCCGCCTGAACCGGAACTTCTTGGGCGGGCGGGCGTAGCCTACGTCGTAGGACTTCGATGAGGGTTTTTTCTTGCTCATCATCACGCCTCCTTTACGCAACCTATTTGCGGTGCTTCCTGATACTTTAAATCGTCGCGGCTCCGTCGCTGGTTGTCGACATTTTCTCACCTGCGTTAGATCGTAGACCGGCCGCGTTTGACGGGACGGGTTTTCACGAGGTTGGTCGATAGCCGGTGCATGAGACCGACGAGCTCAAAAAACGTTGCGCCCGCGGCAGAATGCTTATGGATGAACGAGTTCATTGCATCACGCCCGTCACATACCGTTATCAGCTCATCAACGCGCTTGGCAGTCGAACCGGAAAGCTTTACAAAAACCAGGAATATCGGCTCCGTGTTGTCGACAGCGATCATGCCGGGCCCTGCCATCCCTTGTACAGCGTCCGGATCAAACAACAGCCGAGGATCTTTTCTCAAAGTCTCGCGGTGCGCGCGATCAAGGTCCGAGCGCAGCTGGCGCAGAATGCTGACGGCCGTCGCCTGTGGAATTCCGTGTTCAAGCATCAATAGTCCCGTCGATAGCGCGAACGCCTCGTATGCCGAGAACATGACCTCGACGCCTGACCCCGGTGCCTCGTGGCTGTAAAAGGCATACTGACGCTTCGGATTCTCTGGCGTGCGTTTGCCACGACCCGCGCGCCGGTCGGTTACCAGTAGACGCTTCAAGCGCAACTTAAGTTCAACAGCACGGGCATCCTCTGCGCTGAACGTCCGGCAGATCGCCTCTTCCACCTGGTTGCGCTTGTAACGCATGATAGAAGTGTGTATAAGAACTTCAATGGCAAAAAGCAATTCCTCGGCCGGCTCAATGCGCAAGGAAAATTCCCGTGCAGTAAAACAAATTCCCTGCTCAACTTGCCCAGGGAATTAACAGCCAAGCCGTTGATGAAGCTTGTTAATTTTCCCTATCGGCTGACAGAAAGATGGAGTTGCTGAGATTTCCCTGCAAAATTCCCTGCTAGCAGGGAATCATAACCCGATCGGCCTGGAGGGATTGCACCAGATTTGCAGGCACGCGCTTGGTTTCCGGCCGAGTTCGGCAGTGCCCGCGGGCATCAATGCCGCCGTCGCAACGCGCAAGCTCTGGTTAGTCACCCATCCGCTGCCAAGCGTCCCGGCCGAACCGGACAAACCGCGGTCCTGGCACCGGGTTGATGATCTCGATCGCGGTAGCGCAAAGCTTGGTCTGAATTAACCTTCGGAGGGCCGAACGCGCGCGTTTCGAACAAGGCTGCCACTGATTGTGATGAGAGCGCACCATCGTGTCGATCGCCTGGGAATTTGCGTGCCGCGCGCTACATCCCATACGCCACGGCGCGGGTATTGCCGCGCTTGAGATTGCGGTAGCGCGCCATCGCCCACAGCGGGAAGAACTTCGCATAGCCGTGGTAGCGCAGATAGAACACACGCGGGAAACCGGTCGCGGTATAGCGCGGCTCGTTCCAGAAGCCGTCGGCGCCCTGCGTGTCGGCGAGATGCTTGAGGCCGCGCGCGACCGCGGGATGATCGACTTCGCCGGCGGCCATCAATCCGAGCAGCGCCCAGGCCGTCTGTGACGCGGTGGACGGCGCGGGCTCGTAGCCGCGATAGTCGAGCTTATAGCTGGCGCCGTCCTCGCCCCAGCCGCCGTCATCGTTTTGAATGGCGAGGAGCCAATTCACCGCCTTGCGCATCTCGGGCGCCTGATGATCGACGCCGACGGCGTTGAGCGCGCAAAGCACCGACCAGGTGCCGTAAATGTAATTCATGCCCCACCGGCCGAACCAGCTGCCTTCCGCGAGCTGGGTTCGGCGCAGATAGTCGACCCCTTTCGCCACCGCCGTGCTGCTCGCTGTCGTCTCGCCGAACTGCGCGAGCATCGACAGGCAGCGCGCGGTGACGTCCTCGGTCGGCGGATCGAGCAGCGCGCCGTGGTCGGCGAACGGAATGTTGTTGAGGTAATAGTATTCGTTGTCGGCGTCGAAGGCGCCCCAGGCGCCATTCTCGCTCTGCATCCCCAAAATCCATTCGCGGGCGCGCGCCAGCGCGCCGTCGAAGTCCCGCCGCCCGGACAGATTTTGCAGCCGATCCATCGCCATGGCGACGACTGCGGTGTCGTCGACGTCCGGATAGTGCGGGTTGGCGTACTGAAAAGCCCAGCCGCCGGGACGAAGATCGGAGCGCCGCGAGATCCAATCGCCGCGCACGTCGAGGATTTGTTTCGGGGTGAGCCAATCGAGGCCACGCTTGACCTCGGCGGCCGCGCGGGCATCGCCGGTTTCCAACAAAGCATGGCAAGTGAGCGCTGTGTCCCAGATCGGCGACACGCAGGGCTGGCAATAGGCCTCATCCTTGTGCACCACCAACAGCTTCTCGACCGACTTCCGCGCAATGGCGCGCTGCGGATGATTGTCGGGGAAGCCGAGCGCGTCGAACATCATCACGCTGTTCGCCATCGCCGGGAAAATGGCGCCGAGTCCGTCTTCGCCATTCAATCGCTCGCCCACCCAGGCGACCGCGCGATCGATGGCGCGCTGCCGGGTGTTTTTGGGAAAGTACGGCTCCGCCGCGCGCAACACGTTGTCGACGCCGCGGAAGAACCAGAACCACGACGCCTTCTGCTGCGGCGCCTTCGGCACCGGCCCGAGCGTCTCCGGCGCTTCGAGGAACAGCTCGTCGATACGCACGCCCTTGGCGTTGCGCGCCTGCGGTTTCTTCGCCATCAGCACTAGCAAGGGAACGATGACGGTCCGGCTCCAGTACGAGATCTTGTTGAGATGGAAGGGAAACCATTTCGGCAGCAGCATGATCTCGACCGGCATCGCCGGCACCGCACGCCAGGAAACAAATCCGAACAGCGCCAGCATGATCCGCGTGAACACGTTGGCGCGGGCGGCGCCGCCGCGGTCAAGAACCGCCTCACGGGCGCGGCGCATATGATCGGCGTCAACCGAATCGCCGATCATCTTCAGCGCGAAATAAGCCTTCACGGTCGCGCTCACGTCGAGGTCGCCGTCGCGGAACAGCGGCCAGCCGCCGTGGTCGCCTTGGATGCGGCGCAGATAGACGGCAATCTTGGCCTCAAGCGCCGCGTCCACCGGCTCGCCGAGGTAATGCCGCAGCAGCACGTATTCGGCGGGAATGGTGGCATCGGCCTCGAGCTCGAACACCCAATGGCCGTCCGGACGCTGCTGCGCGAGCAGCGCCTGCGTTGCGTTTTGGATGTGCCGTTCGAGACTATCGCCGAGCGGACGAGCGAACGTTTGTTGTTTCGCCGTTTGGAAAGGCTGTTCGAGAGTGTCTTCCATCATTGTAATTTCGCGATCATTTCGGCGGCGCGGTTGCCGGATCGGATCGCGCCCTCTATCGTAGCTGGCAGGCCGGTATCTGTCCAATCGCCGGCCAGCACGAGATTGCGCCACCCGGTGGCCGGTCCTGGACGTTTGGCGTCTTGCGCGGGTGTGGCCGAGAAGGTGGCGCGCCGTTCGCGCACGATCTGCCAGGGCGGCAGCTCGGCCGTCAATCCGGTGATGCGCGCGACCTCGTTCCAGATCGTCTTAGCGAGCTCCTCCCGCGGTCCGTCGATGAGCCGGTCGCCAGCGCTGATGGTGACGGACAGCCTGCCAGGAAAAGCGAATAGCCATTGTACCGTGCCGTTGAGCACGCCGAGGATCGGCGGTTGCTGCGCAGGCGGTTCGATGCGGAAATGCGCGTTGACGATGGCGCGAAACTCGGTCGGCGCGCCGAGGCCGGGCACCAGTGACGTCGCCACATAGGGCGGCACCGTGAGGACGATGGTGTCGTCGGCGCCGATCGTGATGGTCTCGCTGCCGAAATCGAGCGTCTCGACCCGCTCGGCACCAAAGCGCAGCGCGAGCAGTTGATGCTCCATGCGCACCGTGGCGCCGCGCTGCTGTAAATGGGCCAGCGCCGGCTCGATCAGCGTCGAACCTAGTCCGTCACGCGCAATCAGCGGCCGGCAAGCGCGCCCTCCGGCGGCGAGCGTCTCGCGGATGATCGCGGCCGCAAGCCGCGCCGATCCCTGCGGCGGATCGATATTGAGCGCGGCGAGCAGCAGCGGTTCGACCAGCCGGCGATACAGTACCCCATCGCAAGCGATGACCTCGCCGACCGCTTTGCCAGCCGGCGCCCACAGAAGCTGCGCCAGCGGCAGATAGTCGAGCGCGCGCGTGCCCGGCACGCGCCGGTTGGCATCGAACACCCAGAACGGCAGCCGGCCGTCGTTGAAGCGCAGCGTCCAGCGTTCGCCGCCGGCGAGATCGACGAAGGGGAATTCCGCGGTCGGCGGACCGACCAGCCGATCCACGGCGCCGATGCTGCGCAGATAGTCCAGCGCGGCGCGATTGCCCGAGAGCAAAAGGTGATTGCCGTTATCGATCGTCATGCCGACCGACGCGTCGTAATAGGAACGGCAGCGGCCGCCGGCGAACGCCGTGGCCTCGTGCACGATGAGGCGCCGACCGCGCGCGGAAAGCTTGAGCGCGGCCGACAAGCCGGCGAGGCCGGCACCGATAATGTGCACCGTTGCAGTCATCGGCAGAATGACATCACAGGAGATTGCGCAGCACGATGAACAAGAGTTTGACGCGCCGCAGCCGAATGGGCGCCCGCGGCGGCGCAAAGCCGCGCGCCACCAGTGCCGCGAGGATGATGCGATAGGCCTCGCCCATGATCCGCGGCGCCCGCACGACGCGGCGCGGGCTTTGCGCCATGATCGCCTTTGCTTTGCGGAAGTGCTCTTGCGCCCGCTCGACGATGCCGGCGCAGACCTTGCCGATCGCCGGATGCGCCAGAACCTCGCGCGGCTCGGTTGCAGCGATTCCCGCCGCTTGCAGCGCCTCCCGCGGCAAGTAGAGGCGGCCAAGCTCCGCGTCCTCGTCGAGGTCACGCAAAATGTTGGTGAGCTGGAGCGCGCGGCCCAGGTGATCGGCAAGCGCGATGCCGGCGTCGGGCTGCATGCTAAAAACGCGCACTGAGAGACGTCCGACCGCACAGGCCACGCGATCGCAATAGAGGTCGAGCGTTGCGCGATCAGGAGCGCGAATGTCGGCGACGACGTCCATCTCCATGCCGTCGATGATAGCGATGAAGTCTTGGCGTTGCAGATCAAACCCGCGCACCGCCTGCGCCAAGCCGGCGAGCTGCGGCGGTGGCGTGCCGCGATAGACCGCGTCGATGTCGGACCGCCAGCGGGCCAATTGCCCGCGACGCAGCTCCCGCGGGCCGGTGTCGTCAGCAATGTCGTCGACGGCGCGACAGAACGAATAGATTTCGAACATCGCCTCGCGCTGCGCGCGCGGCAGAATGCGCATGCCCAAATAAAACGAGCTGCGGGAGGCGCGCTCGGCCGCCGGAGTGGGTTTGTTCACTCACGCACCCCGCGGCTTCTGCGACGTGGCCAAGAGACGCCGACCGAGCCGCCGGGAGGCGCCGGCCAAAATGCCGACCAGCGTCAGGCCGGCAATGGCGGGCACGGAAAGATGGACGCGCTCGCTGAGCGGATCGCGCGTCTTGAGGATGCGCGTCAGGCGATGCGCCAGCGTGTTGATGACGGCGACTTCAAGCGACAGGCGCAAGTCGTTGATCAAGAGCGGGAAGACATCGCTGTCGCAGAGCAATTGCTCGGTGCGTTCGGCCAGGCTGTGCAGCGCGGCGAGCAGCGCCGGCGATGCGCGCGGCTCGCCAAGCGCTTCCACGCCGGCGTTATGCGCAGCCAGCGTGTCGAGCGGAATGTAGACCCGGTCGAGATTGCGGTAATCGTCCTTGCAGTCCTGCAAATGATTGATGATCTGCAACGCCGCGCACAGCGCATCGTTGGCCGGCCAGGTGCTGCGGCTCTCGCCGTGCACGTCGAGCACGAAGCGGCCGACCGGCATCGCCGAATAGGCGCAATAGTGCAACAGATCGTCCCAGTCGCGATAACGGAGCTTGGTCACGTCGAGCTTGAACGCGGCGAGCAAATCCTGCGCGTGGCGCGGCGACAGCGCCCGTTCAGCAAGAGCGGCGCGCAGCTCGACAGCGGCCGCATCGTCATCGCTGTTGCCGATGAGACCGGCCTCGAGGCGGTCGAGCAAACCAAGTTTCTCCTGTGCCGGGAGCGCGGCATGGTCGGCGATGTCATCGGCGGTGCGGACGAAATTGTAGAACGCCAGGATCACCTTGCGGTGCCGCGGATGAACGAGCCAGGAGGCGACCGGGAAGTTCTCGTCCCGGTAGCCCTTTCCCGACCGCCAATGTTTGGCGTCGCTTATGCTCGTATCGTTCATCGCAATTCCGAGACGTTATCTTGAATATTGCCTTGGGCGCGGCCTTTCCACATGCCGCCGCGCCCGCGCGCATGCTGATAGGCGGAATCAACCGTGAACGCCATATAGATCGCGGCAATCGCGGGCAACGCCAGCCCCCACAGCGGCGACAGGCGATAGAATCGGAGCGTCGGCTGGAAGGCCAACGCCATGGCGAGCCATGCCAGGATTCCGAGGAGGCGTGCCAGGCCGCCGGCAAAGACGGCAAGCGCCACAGGGGCGAGATACGTGACGGCCAGACCGAAGACGGTTCCCACCAGCAGCAGCGGCGAATAGCGCAATTGTGCATAAGCGGTGCGCGAGACCATGCGGCGAATATCTTCAATGGCCGGGTAGGCGCGGGTGCTGCGCACATTGTCGGTCAATCCGATCCAAATCGGGCCTTGGGCTTTGAGGGCCTTCGCCAGCGCGCAGTCGTCGATCAAGGCGCTGCGGATCGCAGCCATGCCGCCGGCTTGGGCGAGCGCATCGCGGCGCACCAGCATGCAGCCGCCGGCCGCGGCGGCGGTGCCGCGACGCGGGTCGTTGGCCCAGGAGAACGGATAGAGCATCTGGAAAAAGAAGATGAACGCCGGGATGAACATGCGCTCGGCCTGACTTTCACAGCGGAGCTTCGCCATCAGCGAGGTCAGGACCAAATCGCCCGATTGCGCCCGGGCCACGAGCCTTCTGAGCGCACCAGGCGCGTAGGCGATATCGGCGTCGGTGAGGAGGAGGTAAGTCGGCGGATGCGGCACAGCCGTGGCCGCCTCCACGCCCTGGTGCTGCGCCCAGAGCTTGCCCGTCCAACCCCCCGGCAGCGACTGCCCGGACAATACGGTGAGGCGGTCGGCGGCGCCGAGCGCCGCTGCGGCATCGCGGGCGACCTGCGCAGTGGCGTCGCGGCTCTGGTCGTCGACCAGGATTACCGCGAATTCGCCCGGATAATTCTGCCGCAGCAGCGAAGAGACGGTCTCACCCACGCATTCGGCCTCATCACGCGCAGGAATAATTGCGGTCATCGCAGGCCACGACCCCGTCCCCGCCGGAATCCCGTCGTCACGCTGCCTTGCCAGCCAGAACCCTCCGCGCCCGGCCAGAAGGTAAAGCCAGATCGCGAGCACCATTGACGCTATGAGGTCGTTGGTCACAGATAGTCCTGTAGCGGCTGATTGGGGGCTGCCATTCCCCGATTCAAAGCGGAATCGCCCCAGCCGGGGGCGGCTCCTTCCTGTAACTATAGGGTCAGATAGCACCCATTGGGGACACCGTAAGGCCGGGCAACGAAACTATGAACACCCAGGATAACCCTTTCGTCTCACATCTTGACGCCACGGCTAAAGACATTGACGAGGTGCTTGGTCGGCTTCTGTCGGCAGCGCCGGCCGAAGACGAGCTGGCTCGGCCGCCGCGTTTGGTCGAAGCCATGCGCTATGCCAGCCTCGGCGGCGGCAAGCGGTTCCGGCCCTTTCTGGTGGTCGAGTGTGCGGCTTTGTTCGAGGTCCCGCGGCAGCACGCGTTGATGGCGGGCGCGGCGCTGGAATGCGTGCATTGCTACTCGTTGGTCCATGACGACCTGCCCGCCATGGACAACGACGATTTGCGGCGCGGACAGCCGACCGCGCACAAGGCTTTCGACGAGGCGACCGCGATCCTCGCCGGCGACGGTCTGCTCACCTTCGCCTTCGATATCCTGTCGCGACCCCAGGCGCACCCCGACCCCGCTGTCCGGATCGAGCTCGTCAACGCGCTCGCCCGCGCCGCCGGATTAGGCGGCATGGTGGGCGGCCAGATGCTGGATCTCGCCGCCGAGGGCCGCTTTGCCGGCAACGGTCCGCAACGTCTGGGCGAGGACGAGGTGCGCACGCTGCAGGCAATGAAGACCGGCGCGCTGCTGCGCTTCGCCTGCCAGGCCGGCGGCATCCTCGGATCGGCGACGCGCGTGCAGCGTCGAGCGCTCGAGCGCTACGGTTCGGCGGTCGGCCAGGCCTTCCAGATCGCCGACGATCTTCTCGATCTCGAAGGCGACCCGGCGCTGGTCGGCAAATCGACCGGCAAGGACGCCGTGGCTGGCAAAGCGACCATGGTCGGTGTGCTCGGCGGGGCGGGGGCAAAGGCCCGGCTCAAGCAGCTGGTCGCCGAGGCCGAACAGGCGCTGGCGCCGTTCGGGCCCAGTGCCGCGGTGCTTATCTTGGGCGCGAGATTCGTCGCCGAGCGGCATGCATGAAGCGCGCTGATGAGGGTTGATACGTACTACAGAGCGACTACTCTGCGCTGCCGTTCATTTTCCACACTCGACGGAGTTTCCCCATACCGCCCGATTGAAGTTCGCGCGGACGGGCCTTATCTGCCCTTTGTCGCGCAGTCGTGCGCGATTGACGGCAACGAAACCCGGCCCGGGCCTTTTGTGGATTTCGGGACCCTCATCCGCCATGACCATGCATACGCGATGGACCATCTGCGCAGCTGCCGCCCTGGTCTCCACCCCGTTTCTAGCGCCTCCACACGTGCTGGCGCAGGACCGAGCCGCTGCGGCAACAACGCAATCTCATCCGCAATGGGTCGCACAGGCCCCGGTCAAGCCGTCGGCCTCCGGAAAAGTCGGTCGGAAGTCGGCCCCACCGCCGCCACCCACACAGCCGGAATTGCCGCCGCGCGTGCCGTTCACGGCCGCGGAGGACGCTGCCGCCAGCATCCCTGGAATTCCGACTGCGCGCTTTTGGATCGATTCCGATACGGACTTCAACAATGCGTTGCCGCCACAGCCGGGCCCGTGGCTCGCTCTGTCCAGCGGCGGCGAGGATGGTGCCTTTGGCGCCGGGTTCCTCAGCGGCCTGGCTGCCGCCGGTAAACGACCGGACTACGCGGTGATCACCGGCGTCAGCACGGGCGCGCTTATGGCGCCCTTTGTCTTTGCCGGCCCGCACTATGATGAGGCGCTGCGCAAGGAATATACCAACGTCACCGCGGCGGATATTTTCGAAGCCGGCAAGACCGGCGAGAGCTTTGTTGATTCATGGCCGCTGCGGGACCTGATCGCCAAGGAGATTACGCCGCAGCTGCTGGCCGATGTTGCCGCCGAGCACCGCAACGGCCGGCGTCTATTCGTCGTCTCCACCGACCTCGATGCCGAACGCTGCGTGGTCTGGAATCTCGGAGCAATCGCCGCTCATGGCGGCGATGCTGCGCTCAAGCTGTTCCGCAGCGTGCTGCTCGCCTCGGCGAGCGTCCCCGGCGGTTTTCCGCCGGTGATGATCGACGTCGAGGCGAATGGAAAACATTTTCAGGAAATGCACGTCGACGGCGGCATCTGCGGACAATTCTTCGTCGCGCCGGCGGCGTTAATGGCCGCCACCAGCGATTATCGGCTGCCGGCGACGCAACTCTATATCGTCGTGAATACCGGACTCGAACCCGATTTCAAGGTGGTCGAACGTTTCGCGCCCTCCATCCTGACCCAATCGGTCGGCATGGCGGTGAAGGTCGACACCCGCATGATGATTGACCGCGCCCTTGTCGTGGCGAAGCGCAGCGGCGTCGAGTTCAACGTCGCCACCATTCCCGCAAGCTTCAATGTGCCGAGTCAGGGTTCTTTCGATCCCAAATACATGGGGGCATTGTTCCAAACCGGCTACGCGCTGGGCCAAAGCGCCAATCCTTTCAGCGCCGAACCGCCGCCCTATCCGCGCGGCCCTGCCCCGCCATCGAGTCACATCGAGAAAACCGGAGCCAACCGATGAAAAATGTCTTGCGCTCAATCTTGGTTGCGACGATTGCCGGCTTGCTGGTGGCGAGCGCCAGCATTCCGTCCCATGCCGCGTCCCGGGCGGCGCGTACGCGCGCCTTTGACGGGGTGTGGAGCGTGGTGATCTACACGCTCCAAGGCGATTGCGACCGGGCGCTGCGTTATTCGCTGCGCGTCGAGGACGGCCAGGTTCTGGCAAACGAGCAAAGCTACCAGGTCGCCGGGCTGGTAGCCGCCAACGGGGTCATCCGCGTGGTGGTCGCCGAAGGCGGCCGCTCTGCTAGCGGTAGCGGCAAGCTGTCCGGCAATAACGGCAAGGGAGAGTGGCGGACATCGACGGGCCAGTGCGCCGGCCAATGGACCGCCGTGCGGCGGCCGACCGCGGATTATTAACCGGATTAGCCCTCGCCGGAGGCGAAGTCGGGGCGCGACCAGGCCACATTATCGGCGAAGCGCGCCCGCGCTTCTCACACGCGCAGCGCCCGTGTCGTGTCGTCGAACAATTCCTCGACCGAAAGGCGACGCGGAATAATCCTCATCTCGAGCGCGTAGCTGCTCATGAGATCGAGCGCCGGTTTGACCGCGTCGAAGCCGAACGGGATTAAGTCGATGGCGCCCGCCTTCGGCAGGCCGGCGGCCTTCTTGCTGGCGAGCAGCATGCGGAACAGCTCGCGCACTGCGCCCGGATTCGACTTTGACAGGTCTTCCTTGAACACGACCATGTGATTGACCGGCACGATGCCGTGCCGCGCGTGCCAGTCTTCCGCCACCGCTTCGGGATCGGCAATCACGCTCTTGAGCCGCGGGTCGGTCGGCATGACGCCGCCGTAGATCGCGGCGTCGAGCTCACCCTCGAGCAGCATCTTGGTCATGTCCTTGCCGGCGACGCGCTCTACGCCCGGTGGATCGCTGTACTCGACCAAATGGGCGTCCTCGAACGTCACCCATTGCACTTTGCCGAGATCGAGGCCGTAGTCTTTCGAAAGAATGCCGCGCAACCATACGCCCGTGGTCTGGGTAAAGGCGCGCACGCCTACTCTGCGGCCGGGCAGGTCTTGCGGCCGCACCGTGCCGCGTTCGGAATTGTACAGCATGGCACCGTGCTGAAAGCGCCCAAGCATCGTGGCCGGCAGCAGCACGAGCGGCTTGCCGTAAGCCTTGGCCTGCAGATAGCTGACGATCGCCATTTCGCTCACGTCAAACTTCTGCTCGCGTGCCATCATGCGGAACGCCCTGTTGATCGGATCGATTTCGGTGAAGTTCAAGACAACCCGCTCGGATTTGATATCGCCTTGTTTCAGCGCCCTGGTGTGCGGGTAAGTCCCGAGACAGACGTTCAAAGTCTCGACTTTTTCGGCAGCGATCACGTTCATGCCGGTTCCTCGCGGGTTCGCATGAGTCTACGATCACGCGCGCGGCGAAACCAGTCCTGCCATGGTCGACAAACTTCACTCCGTTCAGACTTCCGGTCCCGTTAGTCCGCGGCGCCGGCAAGCGGCGATCAGCGTGTTGCGCAAGACGCAGGCGATGGTCATCGGACCGACGCCGCCCGGGACCGGCGTGATGGCGCCGGCGATGCCTTGCGCCTCGGCAAAAGCGACATCGCCGACCAGCCTCGATTTTCCGCCCGGTACCGCGATTCTATTGATGCCGACATCGATGACGACGGCGCCCGGCTTGATCCAGTCGCCGCGCACGAATTCCGGCCGTCCCACCGCCGCGACCAGAATATCGGACCGGCGCACGATGGCCGGGATATCGCGGCTCTTGGAATGAGCCAGCGTCACCGTGCAGTTCTCGGATAGAAGCAGCGCCGCCATCGGCTTGCCGACGATATTGGAGCGCCCGAGCACGACCGCCGCGGCGCCGCTCAGATCGGGCACAACGTCCCGCAGCAGCAGCAGGCAACCGTAGGGCGTGCAGGCAATGAGTGCTCGAGCCTGACCGCCGCTCCACAAACGTCCGACGTTCTGGGCGTGAAATCCGTCGACGTCCTTGCCTGGATCGATCGCATCGATGACGCGTTGCGGATCGATGTGTTTCGGCAGCGGCAGTTGCACCAAAATACCATCGATCGTGTCGTCAGCATTAAGCTTGGCGATCAGCGCCAGGAGCTCGGCTTCGCTGGTGGTGTCCGGGAGGTTCCGCTGGAAGCTCGCAATGCCGGCCGCGGCTGCGGCTTTGCCCTTGGCGCGCACGTACATCTGGCTTGCTGGATCGTCGCCCACGAGTACCGCGCAAAGCCCGGGTACGACTCCCGACGCAGCCTTCAATTTCGCCGCGACGGCCGCGATGCCGGCAACCAAGCGGTCGGCGCGCGCCTTGCCGTCGATCCGTTTTGTTTCGATCATGACGGCGACGCTGTTAACCCAGACGAGCCTCTTTAGCTAGCCGCCTACATTCGCGGGTCGCTACTTTTCCGGCCCACAGATCAAATCGATGGCGGTGGCCGCGAGCGCCATAAGTTGCTTGCGCGACACGCCGACGCGAGAACGGACGGCGATCGTGTGCAAGGTTGCGGTCGCGAGTTGGGCCAACGCCATCGGGTCGGCGGTCGAAGGGACCTCACCCCGCGCGCGTGCTTTGCTGATGACGGCGGACAAGAAAGCATCGGTGCCGCTAATGCTCGCCGCCAAAAATTCACGGACGGCGGCATCAGTAACGGCCTGCGCCGGCGCTGTCGAAATCGAATAGCAGCCGCGCGCTTCGTCGCCGCCGGCCTGATAAATATCCAGGGCGGCTTCATAGAAACGCTTGAGGAACATCCGCAAGCTCGGGCTGTCGGCGAGGATTTCGAGGGACTTGGCGCGCGATTGCCGCAGATAGCGCTGAAGCGTCTTGAGATATAGTGCGCTCTTGTCGCCGAATGCGGCATAAAGGCTAGGCCGGTTCATCCCGGTCGCTGCAACCAAATCGTCCAGCGACGTGGCGGCGTAGCCGCTCTTCCAAAAAGATTCGGCTGCCTTCTCAAGGGCCTTATCCGGGTCGTATTGCCGCGGTCGGCCGCGCCGGCGTGCCTCCGACAGCTTGGAATTTTTATGTACCATTTCGCAAAAAATCCTTGACACGAGCTATTATATGCAAGATGGTACATAAATCAAGCTGGCATCGATCAGATGCCCTTAAGGAGTAACGGCATGCGCATGCCGCTCCGCGCGTTGACGACCCAGTTGACTGCTGTCCCGGCTGTTGACGTCTTACCCGCAAGCCGCAGGCGGCACTCACGCGCATGGCGGGTGCTTGCCGCGCGGTACATCACACCGAGCACCTGGACCGAGAATTACCTGACGCGGCGCAGACTGCTGAGCTGCCAAATGCTCGACTCCCGGTTCGTCAAAGATGTTGGCCTGACGTCTGCGCAGATCGCGGCCGAATGCGGGGAACCGTTCTGGGCAGCGGTCGGACTCTCGCGCGAGCGATGACCGCAAATAGTACAAATCAAGGAGGTAGCCCCATGGAGCTGTATTTTTCACCGATGGCTTGTTCGCTGGCGAGCCGGATTTCGCTTTACGAAGCTGGCGCCGACGATACCCGGTTCATCGAAGTCGACCCCAAGACCAAGCGCACGCTGAGTGACAAAGACTATCTGCAAATTTATCCACTCGGACTCGTTCCTTTAGTCCGGCTCGATGATGGTTCGCTGCTGAGCGAGAATGCCGCGATCCTGCAATACATTGCCGCTCGATATCCTCAGGCAGAGCTTGCGCCGCGCGACGACATCGAACGAGCGCGCCTGCAGCAATGGCTATGTTTTATCGGCACCGAACTGCACAAGGGTCTGTTCATCCCGCTGTTCGACCAAAAAGCACCCGATGGAACGCGCGCGCACACGCTGAAGAAATATGAGTCACGCCTGAACTACCTCGATAACCACCTTACCGGCCGCGAATTCCTGCTCGACCGCTTCAGCGTCGCCGACGCTTATCTGTACACCATATTGAACTGGACGGTGCCGACGCGGGTCGATCTCACGCCTTGGTCGGCCATCAAAGCCTACCACGAGCGGCTGCAAAAACGACCGAGCGTCGCCAAGGCGTTTCAGGAAGAATTTGCACTGTACAGGGCCGAGCTTGCGCGGCACCAGGCCGCGTGAGGGTCGCAGACGTCCATTTGGCCTGCTTCACGTCGCCGCTGATCCCCAGTTATGCGGCAATTCATCCGCCGCGGATTATCCACCCTCCCGGCGCGGCTTGTGCTGCAAGTGGTTCCCCGACCGCTTGGTCGATGGCCGCTGTGCTGCGCTGACCGTGCTTGCAGCTCTGAGCGCCTGCTTGCCCTATGTTGGGCTTCGTATCGCCGCCGGATGAAGAGCATTGCCTTCCAGCGGTAACAAAACGGTCGTTTTGTTGGCGATGGCGGCTATGAGAGAATACCAGCGATAAACCAAAGCCCCTGCCGCCTGCAGGCTTTTACAAGAGCCCTTTCCGTGCTAAACGACCGATTGGTGAATTCGTGAGAAACCGGCCGTGGCAGCGACCGTCGCGAAACGTCAATCGAATCGGTGGCCGGCGCTCTTGGATGCCGCCGCAGCGCAATTCGCCGAGCGCGGTTACCACGCCACCAGCATGCGCGACCTCGGCGCCGCGATCGCCATGACGCCCGGCGCGATCTATTTTCACGTCGCCAGCAAGCAGGCGCTGCTGCTCGCCGTCTACGAGGAAGGCGTGCAGCGCATTCTCGACCGGGTCGAAGCGGCGGTCGCGGCCGAACGAGAGCCCTGGGCGCGCCTGGAAAAGGCCGTCGCCGCGCATCTGGAATCCATTCTCGACGCCAGCGCTTTCGCGCGCGTCGTCATTCGCATCCTGCCAACCGATGCCCCGGAGATCGCTGCGCAGCTCAAGGAGTTGCGCGATCGATACGAGTCGCGGTTCCGGCGCTACTTTTCCGCGATTACCTTGCCGCGGGACCGCGACGCCGCGATCGCGCGGCTGTCGCTGCTCGGCGCCATGAACTGGACTCCCGTCTGGTACCAGGAAGGCGGCAAATCCGCCCAGACCATTGCCCGGGAATTTCTGGCGCCGCTGCGCGCGCTGGCCGGCGTCAAATCCTTGCGGGGGCGCAAATGACGGCGAGCACATTATCCCCGCCGGCTCGCATTCTGGTCACCAAGATCGGACTCGACGCGCATGATCGCGGCAGCCGCATCGTCGCCGCCTATCTGCGCGATGCCGGCATGGAGGTCATCTACACGCCGCCGTGGCAATCGGTCCCCGGCGTCGTCAAGCTGGCGATGGAAGAAGACGTCGATGTCATCGGCGTCAGCTCGCTGGCAACCGACCATCTCATTGTGCCGAAGCTCATGGATGCGTTGCGCCAAGCCGGCCTCGGTCATATCGGCCTGGTGGTTGGCGGCATCATTCCCGAAGACGAGCGCCCGGCGCTCATCCAGGCGGGCGTCAGCGCGATTTTCGGACCGGGCGCCGCGCGCGATGACATCATCGCGCATGTCGGCGCGCTGGCCGTCAAAGCGCGCGAGAGACGCAACGCCGAGTTCACGGAGATCGCCCAATGACCCAAGAAGCCATTCAACTTTCGCTGCCTGGTTTCGAGCAGGCGCACGGCCGCTGGCGCGTCGAATATGGCCAGCAGATCGGCACCGAACGCATCATCAAGAACCGCTCGCGCATCGAGATCAAGCCGCTCTACACGCCGCGCGACTGGAACGGCGACGCCTTCCTGGAAAATCTGGGCTTTCCCGGCCAATATCCCTATACACGCGGCATCTATCCGACCATGCATCGCGGCCGCACCTGGACGCAGCGGCAATTGATCGGGCTCGGCACGCCCGAGGATTATAACAAGCGCGTGCGCATCATTCTCGATGCCGGCGCCACCGCGATCAGCCTGTTGCCGTGCAATTCCGGCTTCCGCGGCGTCGACTGCGATGAAGTCGACCCTGTCCTGCTCGGCACCTGCGGCACGGTCATCAACACCACCGACCATATGGATCGCGCGCTCGAGGGCGTGCCGCTCGGCAGAATCTCCACCGCGATGAACGATCCTTCGCCGTTCACGCTGCTGGCCTTCACCCTCGGGGTCGCCAAGAAGCGCGGCATCCCGTGGACCTCGATCAGCGGCACCTCGAACCAGAGCGATTATCTCTCGCATTTTATCGCCAATCACATGTTCTATCGGCTGTCGCTGCCCGGCTCGCGCCGGGTTCTGCTCGATCACATCGAATTCTGCCGCAAGCATGTGCCGAACTGGAATCCGGTATCGGTCGTCGGTCAGCACATGCAGCAGGCCGGCGCCACGCCGGTTGAAACCATGGCTTTTACGATCTCAACGGCGCTCCAATACGCGCAGGACTGTATCGAGCGCGGCATGGATATCGACTTCGTGCTGCGGCGCTTTACCTTTTTCTTCGACATCTCGATCAGCTTCTTCGAGGAAGTCGCCAAGTTCCGCGCCGGTCGGCGGATCTGGGCGCGCCTGGCGCGGGAGCGCCTCGGCGCCAAGGATCCGGGCTCGTGGCGGTTCAAATTCCATGGCCAGACATCCGGCGTCGATCTCACCGAGCAGCAGTCGCTCAACAACATCGCACGGGTCGCGGTGCAGGCGATGGCCGGCATCATGAGCGGGCTGCAGTCGTTACACACCGACGCCTACGACGAGGCGATCACCACGCCGACCGAGGAGACCGCACGCATCGCCGTCGCCACCCAGAATATCCTGCGCGAAGAAGCGCATCTGTGCGACGTCATCGACCCGCTCGGCGGCTCTTATTATGTCGAGACGCTGACCGATCAGATGGAGCAGGAGATGGTGGCGCTGATCGGCAAGATCGACGAGGCCGGCGGCATGTATAAGGCCGCCGAAGCCGGTACCATCCAATCGATGATCGGCGAATCCGCGCTGGCCTTCCAGGAGCGGGTGGAAGCTGGCGACGAGAAGGTGATCGGCGTCAATTCCTATCAAATCGACGAAACCGACCGCCGCGGCAGGCCGACCGAGCGCCCGGACCCCGAACGCATGAAGGAGCATGTGGCGCGCTTCAAGGCCTACAAGGCGGTGCGCAGCCAAACTGACGTGCGCCATGCTCTCGATGCGTTGGCGCGCGCCGCCAATAGCCCGCGCGAGAACGTTTACGAGCGGATCGTCGAAGCGGCCGGAGCAGGCGTCACCCACGGCGAGATCGTCAGCCTGCTTCGCAAGGAGCTTGGCTTTGGCCATCCCCTTGTCGTAGTCTGAGCCCGCGCACGCGCACGAACCGCCGCCGATGCATGACGATGTCGTCGACAAGCTCATCGCCGGGGACGCGCCGACGCTGGCCCGGTGCATCACGCTGATGGAAACCGGCGGGCCGACCGCCGATCTTGTCCATCAGCGCATCTGTCGCCACGTCGGGCGCGCGGCGATCATCGGTTTTACCGGGGCGCCCGGCGCCGGCAAATCGACATTGATCGACGCCTATATCGGCGTGCTGCGCGCCCGCGGGCTTAAGGTCGCCGTCGCCGCCGTCGATCCGTCAAGCCCGATCTCCGGCGGCGCCATTCTCGGCGACCGCGTGCGGATGCGGCGGCACGCCGAAGATTCCGATGTCTTTATTCGCTCCGTGGCGTCGCGCGGCCACCTCGGCGGTCTGTCGGAGAGCATCCACCGCATCGTCGATGTCATGGACGCCGCCGGCCGCGATTTCATCATCATCGAGACCGTCGGCACTGGCCAATCGGAAGTCGAGGTGGCCGAGATCGCCGATCTCTGCGTGGTGGTCAACGCACCCAACATGGGCGACGACATTCAAGCGATGAAAGCCGGCGTTCTGGAAATCGCCGACGTGCTGGTGGTGAACAAGGCCGACTTGCCGCTGGCGCGGCGCACCACCGAGCAGCTCAAGAGCATGTTGAAGCTGCGGCGAGAGAAGCTCGATGTGCCGGTCATCGAGACGGTGGCGACCAAGGAGACCGGAATCGAGTCCCTTCACGAGGCGATCGTCGGCCTGCAGAGGACAGCGACCGGCGACAAGCAAAAAACCCGCGAGCGGCGCATGCGCCGCCTGATCGCCCAATCCGCCGGGCGAATGGTTCACGATCGCATTCGGGATGCCGCCGGCGGCGAACTGGAAGGCCTCATCCAAGCCGCCGCAACCGGCGAAATCGGCATTGTGGACGCCGCTCGGCGCGCTCTGAAGACTGTTCTTTAAATCAATTCGCGCAACGTCCACGCGGAGCGGGGCTCACGCCACCGCTCGCGCTGCGGCGCGGCCGGCCGCGCGCCCGGAAAAAATACAGCCGCCGAGGAACGTGCCCTCGAGTGCGGCGTATCCGTGAACGCCGCCGCCGCCGAATCCGGCCGCTTCGCCGGCGGCGTAAAGCCCCGGGACCGGCTGGCCGTCGGCGCCGAGCACGCGGCTGTCGAGGTCGGTTTGCAGGCCGCCCAGAGTCTTGCGGGTCAAAATGTTGAGGCGAACCGCGATCAATGGGCCGGCGGCCGGATCGAGTAGTTTATGCAGCCGCGCCGTGCGAACGAGTCTGTCGCCAACATAGCGGCGCGCCGCCCGAACGGCGTTGATCTGCATGTCCTTGCAAAACCGATTATCGAGCTGGCGATCGCGGGCGGTCATTTCATGCTCGATGCCCGCGAGCGTCAGCAGCGGCTTGCCGCCGATGAGCGCATTCATGCGCTCGACCAGCCGCGCCAGATCGCGCTCGACGATGAAATCCTCGCCCTTGTTCATGAACGCCTTGACCGGTGCGGGAATGCCCTTGGTCGCGCGGCCCAAAACCTGGCGCCAGCTTTTCCCGGTAAAATCGGGGTTCTGCTCCGAGCCGGACAGCGAGAACTCCTTCTCGATGATTTTCCGGGTCAGGATGAGCCAGGAGTAATCGTATCCGGCCGCCATGATGTGCTGGAGCGTCCCGAGCGTATCGAAGCCGGGGTAAAGCGGCACTGGAAGCCGTTTGCCGCGCGCATCGAGCCACAGCGCGGATGGACCGGGGATGACGCGAATGGCGTGCCCGGTCCAGATCGGGTGCCAGTTCTTGACCCCCTCCGGGTAATGCCACATGCGATCGCGATTGATGATGGTGCCGCCGGCGGCCTCCGTGATCGCCAACATGCGGCCGTCGACATGGTCGGGGACGCCGGTGATCATCCGCTGCGGCGGCGGTCCCAGCCGCTGGGGCCAGTATTTTCGCACCAGCTCATGATCGGCGCCGATGCCGCCGGAGGTGACGATCACCGCCTGCGCCTTCAGCGCAAAAGCGCCGACGACCTCGCGCGAACTTTTTTGGCCGCGCGCGACGCCCGACGGCTCGAGGATATCGCCGGCCACCCCGTCAACCGCTGCGCCCGATTTGGTCAGTTCGTTGACGCGATGCCGAAACCTGAAGGTCAGTAGCCCGCGGTTTGCGGCCTCGCGCGCGCGTTGGACAAAGGACGCGATAATCCCCGGCCCGGTTCCCCAGGTGATATGAAATCGGGGCACGGAATTGCCGTGCCCGGTTGCGTTGCCGCCGCCGCGCTCGGCCCAGCCGACCACCGGAAAGAAGCGGACGCCGCGCTCGTACAGGTACGATCGCTTTTCGCCGGCGGCGAAGGCGACATAAGCCTCGGCCCATTTTCGCGGCCAGAAATCCTCGTCACGGTCGAACGCGGCGGTGCCCATCCAATCTTCGAGCGCCAGCGCGTGCGAGTCATGAATGCCCATGCGCCGCTGTTCGGGCGAATCGACCAGGAAAATGCCGCCGAACGACCAGAATGCCTGACCGCCCAGCGATTGCTCGGGCTCCTGATCGAGCACGATGATCTTCCTGCCGGCTTCGGCAAGCTCCGCCGCGGCGACGAGGCCGGCAAGTCCGGCTCCGACGATGATCGCGTCGGCGTCATAGGGCATCTGGCTATTCCCCCGGTGCCTATCATCATTCTACGCCACCGCTTGGTCTTTGGCGGGTTTTTATACGGAATCACACCGGGTCCTGAAGGTTTATTCCTCAGCACTTCCGCGGAGAGCCATCCCTCCGTCCGGTCATGCCGTCCCGCCTGCGCAGTCATACCAGACGCGGCTGCACCAACCGCAACAGCAAGGGGCGCACGAATGAAACCTATCCCTCTCTCCCTCGGTCAGTACTTTGGTGCCGCGCTTTCCGCTGGAGTCCTCCTGGCTTTTAGCCCGAACCCGGCCTTCAGTGACGAAAACTGCCACCGCCTCAAGGCCCTCGCCCATGAATATGCGGGCGTTCAACTGACCAGCGACCAGAAGCAAATCAAGCGGTAAATGGTTGCCTGGTATTCGACGAATTGCGTTCGTCAGGCGCGCCGCTAATTTTAGTGTATTCCGTTGAGCGCTTCCCACACGCGACGCGGCGTCGCGGGCATGTCGATGTGGCGCAAGCCAACACGCCGATGCAGAACGTCCACGATCGCGTTGATAACCGCTGGCGGCGCGCCGACGGCGCCCGCTTCGCCGGCACCCTTAACGCCCAGCGGATTGGCCGTAGACGGCACGTTATGCGTCGAGAAAGCGAAGCTCGGGATATCGCCGGCGCGCGGCATGGCATAGTCCATGAACGAGCCCGAGAGCAGTTGCCCGCTCTCAGGATCATAGACCGCCTGCTCAAGCAGCGCCTGGCCGATGCCCTGTACGATCCCGCCATGGACCTGGCCCTCGAGCAGCAGCGGGTTGATGGTGCGGCCGAAGTCGTCGACGACGGTATAGCGTTCGATGCTGACGACACCGGTGTCGGGATCGATCTCGACCTCGACGATGTGGCAGCCGTTGGGGAAGGTCTGTGCCGGCGGCACGCGGTGATGCGTCGTGTCGAGCCCGGGCTCCATGCCCGCCGGCAGTTTCGCGGGATCGCGCGCCGCCTTGGCGACCTCCAGAAGATCGATCCGGAGATCGGTACCGGGCACGGAAAATACCCCGTCGGCGAAAGCGATGTCCTGCGCCGAGACTTCCAGCAGGTGCGCCGCGAGCTGTGAGCCTTTGCCGATGATCGTGCGCCCCGCCTCGTAGAGCGCGACACCGGCGACAGCAATGGCGCGCGAACCTCCGGTCAGCCCGGCCGGCGTGCGGTCGGTGTCGCCCATGATGACGTCGATGCGGTCAGCATCGATGCCCAGCTGGTCGGAGACAAGTTGCTTGTACGAGGTGACGAGACCGGTGCCATATTCCTGGTTGCCCATCACCAGCTCGACGCGCTCGTCTTTGAATTCGATTGAGGCGGTCTCGGGAAAGCCGCCGCCGCAGCGCTCGGTATAGGTCGCCATGCCGATGCCCCGCAGTTTGTCGTTGCGTTCGCTTCGCGCGCGGCGCTGCGGAAACGAGGACCATTCCGCCGCCGCCATGCAGCGGTTCATCACCTCCTCGAATTCACCGGAGTCGAGCAGGAGCTTGGTCGCCGATGTGTAGGGCATCGCCGACGGCGGCACGAAATTGACGCGGCGGATGGCGTCGGGGCTCATGTCGAGCTCGCGCGCGGCGGCGTCGACCAGGCGCTCGAGCAGGTATGCGGCCTCGGGTCGTCCGGCGCCGCGATAGGCGCAAACCGGTACGGTGTTAGTACAGACGCCTTTGACGTTCACGTGAATCGCCCCGATCGCATAGAGTCCGGAGACGAGATCCGTCGAGCGGGTTGGCACGAAGCAGCCGAACGGCGACAGATAGGCGCCAAGATTCGCCAGGATCGAAACACGCAAGCCGAGAAAGCGGCCGGCAGCATCGAGCGCCAGCTCCGCGCGCGTTGTGTGATCGCGGCCTTGATTATCGGAGACGAATCCTTCGGAACGGTCCTCCTGCCACTTCACCGGCCGCTCCAGCTTGCGGCTTGCCCAGACGACGAGCGCGTGCTCGGGGTAGACGAAGGCCTTCATGCCGAAAGCGCCGCCGACATTAGGTGTGATCACGCGGAGCCGGTCTTTCGGGATCTTGAGCACTGCCTCGGCAAGCGGGTCACGCAGGAAATGCGGACCTTGCGTCGCTGTGTAGAGCGTCGAGCGGCCGCCTTCCCGATCGTAATCGGCAATAGCATTGCGCGGTTCCATCGAGTTGACCACGAGACGGTTGTTGACGAGTTCGAGCACGACGACGCGCGATGCCTTGGCGAAGGCGGCTTCGGTCGCCTTGGCGTCGCCCATGTCATTGTCCCAATCGAAGATGATGTTGCCGGGAACGTGGTCGAACAGCTGCGGCGCACCCGCGGCGATCGCATCCTTGGCCTCGGTGACCGCCGATAGTTGATCATATTCGACCTCGATTGCTTCAGCGGCATCGCGTGCGGCGTTGAAAGTCTCGGCCACGACCAACGCCACCGGCTGACCGACGTGTCGAACCTTGCCGAGAGCAAGCACGGGCCGAGGGGTGTTGTGCCGGGGTGTACCGTCGCGATTGACCAGGGGCACCATGCAGGGCACCTCACCGAGGCCGTCGGCCCGAACGTCCTCGCCGGTGGCCACAAGCAGCACCTCGGGCATGCGCCGCGCCGCCGTCGCGTCGATGCGCTTGATATGCGCGTGCGCAACCGGCGCGCGCAGGACGAAGGCGTAGGTCATCCGCGGCAGGGCGATGTCGTCGGTGTAGCGGCCGCGCCCGGTGATAAGACGCAGATCCTCATGACGCCGTATAGGTTGACCGATGCCGAACTTCATGCCGTGTCCTCATTGCCGCTCTGTAAATATGCAGATATGCGCTTTCGTGTAAAATCGATCGATCGCAAGCGCGGCTTTGCGGCACCGCTCGATCGCCCCTTGCTGGAGAGTCCTTATATCGATTTGATGTAGGTGAGCCATGAAAACAAAGCCGCACACTCCCGTCGACCATAATCGCCAGACCCATCTCGACGCCATCAAGCAGGGCGTTCGCGCGGTGGTGACGCGCTTCGACGACGAGTATTGGCTTGAGCGCGACGAAGACGGAGAGTTTCCGAGAGAGTTTCACCGAGCCATGGCCGACAATGGATGGCTCGGCATCACGATGCCCGAAGAATACGGCGGCTCGGGTCTCGGCGTGTCCGAGGCGGCCATCATGATGCACGAGGTTTCGAGCCATGGCGGCGGCATGGCGGCGGCTTCGTCGGTGCACATCAATCTGTTTGGACCGCACCCGATCGTGGTTCACGGCACGCGCGAACAGAAATCCGAGTGGATACCCGGCCTGGTCGCGGGCGAGGACCAATGTTGCTTCGGCTTCACCGAGCCCGACGCGGGGCTCAACACCACACGCATCAAGACCTTCGCCGCGAGGGCGCCGGGCGGCTACATCGTGCACGGCCAGAAGGTGTGGACGTCGACGGCGCAGGTCGCCAACAAGATCATGCTGCTGACGCGCACCACGCGTTATGAGGACGTCAAGCGGCCCACGGACGGAATCACGATTTTCTACACCGATCTCGATCGCTCCAAGATCGAGGTGCGCAGAATCCCGAAGATGGGCCGCCAGGCGGTCGACTCCAACGCCATCTTCATCGACGGGCTGTTCATTCCTGAATCACATCGGATCGGCGAGGAAGGCAAAGGGTTCGGCTACATCCTGGACAGTCTCAATCCGGAGCGCATTCTGGTCGCGATGGAGGGGATCGGGATCGGCCAGGACGCGCTGCAAAGGGCGGCCAAGTATGCTCGGGAGCGTGTCGTGTTCGACCGGCCGATCGGTAAGAACCAGGGCATCCAACACCCGCTCGCCGAGTGCTGGATGTATCTGGAATCGGCGTACCTCATGGCGGCGCGGGCGGCCGACCTTTATGACCGCGGCGAGCCGTGCGGCGCGGAAGCGAACGCGGCAAAATTCCTCGGCGCCCGCGCCGGCTATGACGCCTGCCTGCAGGCCGTGCTGACGCATGGCGGCTTTGGCTATGCGAAGGAGTATCATGTAGAGCGGTTGCTGCGCGAAGTGATACTCACGCGCATCGCCCCCATCACCGAGCAGCTCATTCTTTCCTTCATCGCCGAGAAGGTGCTCGATCTTCCCAAATCCTATTGAATGGCCAGATTTGAAGGCAAGTCCTGGAAACTCCTTGACGAGAGACGTTGAAAGATCGGGCGCCTACTCAAGGAGCTTGCGACCGAAACCGCGACACCGAACGAAGACGACCTGCTGGTTCGAAACCCCGCCGAACCGGGATTATTCGTCGACAGTCGGGAAATCTCCACAAATGACGGAGTGAATGGTGGGCGCACAAGGACTCGAACCTTGGACCCGCTGATTAAGAGACTGCTGTTTTTGCCGAGAAAACAATGGGCTGGCTGTAAAGGGAATGATTTCGTGGGGTTCAAGATCAATAGCTTGGACGCAATATGTAAAGGCATGGACGCCGCGCGGGAAAAAGCTACTGGCCGCCGAGCGTATGGGACGGATCGGCGTTGCGTTGGAGCGCTGAGCGGCACATGCAGGAGGCCGACGAATTGAGACGATATCGCGAGGCGAAATTCGGCAACGCCGGCAAGTGCGCAACGGATGGCGATGGCACGATCCCGTTCGCAAAGAGGTCGCGCAAGAAAGAATGAGCATCGCGCACAGGCAACGAACGAGGTCGTACGATAATGACGGAAGAAAAGGAAAAGAAGAAGAAGCACATTAGCGGACGCGAGGCTACCTATATGGCCGTCGAGAACGATAAACGTCGGCCAATCGCCATTGACCCGTCCCCCGACGGCTCGGTCGATCCAGTCTCTGCATCGCAGGTCCCTGTTAAAGTCACCGCGGAGTCTCGGACTGCTCCACCACGAGTGCTAAAACCGTCACGCTCAAACGACCAGGTCCGTGCGCCGACGCCGGACCTGGAGGGTCATCGAGCGGCTTTGCGGCGCGTCTTTGGTACTCTGTCGGAAGATCATTCGCAGACGATGTTCGGGAAGCTCGTTGCAGCCCTTCGCCCAAACCCTTTCGAGCAGCTCGATGAGGCAACGCTAAACGCCGCTATAGCCTTGGTAGCCTCAATGCAGCCTCAGACCGAGCTCGAAGCTCTGCTCGCGGTCGAAATTGCGGCTATCGGGTTCGCGGGCCCTAAATTTTTGCGCCAGTCCCAGCATCACCTCGATGAGATCTATATCAGCGTCTATGGGAACTACGCCGTTAAGCTTCTTCGACTTTAGCTTGAAATGATCCAAGCCCTCGACCGGCATCGGCGGGGGAACAAGCAGACGGTAGAGGTTCGGCACCTCCACATTCATCCCGGCGCCCAGGGGGTGGTTGGTATCGTCAACACTGCCGGAAAAGAGCGCGAGGGGGATGGCGAGAAATGACACACGACCCCATGCGTCAGGCGGACATTGCGCGACGACTGTCGAATATGGCCAGAGCCCGCAGATGTGGGGCAAAGACCCGCGCCGGTCGCCCCTGCCGACAGGCGGCCGTAAGGGGTAGTCGCAGGTGTCGTATGCACGGTGGCGCCAAAGGCTCCGGTGGCCCTGCGGGCGAGCGCAACGGAC
>Ga0187855_10000708_pt1 | contig 28458 bp, 22 predicted proteins | sample June2016WEW_8_10_2_FD_132969 | JGI IMG/M metagenome (GOLD analysis project Ga0187855, IMG submission 132969) | Peatland microbial communities from SPRUCE experiment site at the Marcell Experimental Forest, Minnesota, USA - June2016WEW_8_10 | ecosystem: Environmental > Terrestrial > Soil >...
GAGCGTGGGCTCAACGACGGGTCGGTCGGAGCCGTACACCAGCTGCTCCCCACCCACCCTGCGCGCCATCGCCTCGACCGCCGCCGGGCCGTAGCTGGAGGTGTCGTAGAAGACGAGCGGATCGTGCAGGTCGCAGTGCGGCCCGCCGCGAGCTGCGAGCCGCTCGCTGAGCAGCGGCGCGCCCCCCGCGAGCATCGCGAACACGACCCGCAGCCGCGGGTGCTCGCGCCGGCCGAGCGTCGCGAACGTCAGCCACGCGGCCTGCATCTGGGCGACATAATCGGTCAGCGACCGCCACCACAGCGGCTCGCTCAGCGAGGCCTCCGCCGCGCGCAAACCCGGCGCCGGGCCGGGGTGCACGAACAGTGGCGCCCCACGCGCTTCGATCCGCTCGAGCAGCGGCGCACTCAGCGCCAGCGCGCCAGGGCCCGCGAGCGCGCCCGCGGGCAGGCACACGCCGATGCAGTCACGTGCCAGCAGCCGGTCGACGTCGTCCGGGTCCTGGTCGTCGAGGGCGATCGGCCCCCACGCGGCAAACCAGCTGGGCAGCGCCAACACGCCCTCCAGGTGGGCGTCGATTAGCTCATCTGCCTCTTCGCGGGGCAGCGCCTCGACACCGATTGCGCTCGACAGTGCGACCACCGCGAGGTCGAGGCCGTCGCCGTCCACGAGGCTCACGCGATGGTGGGGCGATTCGGCCTCGCGGTCGATCATGTAGGGCTGCTCTCCCGCGCTGTGCAGCACCGTCAGGCCATTCGAGCGCCGCACGAAGGGGAGCGTCCGGCGAGCCGCCAGTGCGTCGAGCAGGGGGTCCGTCCAGATGTGCTGATGAATGTCGATCTGCATGGTCTCGAAGGGTTCTCCGTCGTCTTGGCGGCCGGCGAGCAGACCCGCCAAACCCCTATACCTCATAAACCAGATCGAGAATATCATGTTTATCGAGGAGCACAAACCCAGAAGGCGTTTTTTGCAAGCTTTTTTGCCAACAGCGCCGCTCAAGCCCGGCGGCGGCGCTGCCGATACTGGACAAACCTCCTCCTCCCTAGCAGTGCGACCGGCCCACAATCCCCTCTCCTGTGGGCCGGTCGTCTTTAAGGGCTGAGACCTCCCTCCGCTGACGCCAGCACAGCTTGGGCCCGCCTACCGACCCCGGCGGCCAGCGATCCAGCCTCAGAACAGGCCGAGCTGATCGACCTCGTCCACCGGCTCCGCGCCGGGACCGGACCCACCGGAGACCGGAGGCTCCTCTGGCTCCTCCACCAGCTCAGGCACCTCCTCCAGCCACTGCGGCTGCTCCGGAGCAGGCAACGCCAGCAGCTCCGGCAAGCGGCTGAAGTCCTCGCGCAGGGTTTGGAGCATCCGCGGCGTGTAGAGCGCAGCGGCAGGATGGAAGATCGGGTAGAGCCGCACCGAGCGGCGCCCCACCTCGAGCACCTCCGGCTGCCCGTGCAGGCGCGTGATCCCGGTCGGATCGTCGCGCAGCAGCTTGGTCGAGAAGTTCCCCAGCGTGCAGATCACCCGCGGCTGGATCAGCTCGACCTGGCGGTACAGGTACTCCCGGCAGTTCTCGATCTCCACCTGCTGGGGGTCGCGGTTGCCGGGGGGTCTGCACTTCAATGTGTTCGCAATAAACACATCGCCACGCATCATTCCAATCTCCCCCAGCAACTTCTCCAGCAGTTTCCCGGCAGCGCCCACGAACGGCAATCCCTGTTCGTCCTCGCTGGCCCCAGGGGCCTCCCCCACGAACATCAGGTCGGCGTCGGCGTTGCCCGCGCCGAAGACGACCGTCTTGCGTGTGGCGGCCAGCTCGGCGCAGCGCACGCAGCCCTGGGCCTGAGCGAACACTTCCTTGAGGGCCTCGCGCCGCTGTTCAGCCGAGAGCTGGCTCTCTTTGCCCGACATCGGGCGGATGCTAACTCTCCCGTGCTTGGGCGTGCACGCATCCCCCTATGTGCGACTGCGCACACAATGCCCCAGATCTCACATGGCCCTCCTGAGCGCTGTATAATTTCTTGCAGGCCGTCAACCGGGCAAGCCCGGGATGGACCCGAAGCACCGAAGCTTTTCCTATCTCGCGCCGGTATCCGCAGGAACTGGACCGATGGCCATGAGCCAACACCACCGACTCCTCTCGCGCGCATGAGAACCCTGCGCTCCGTCGCCGAGCTGCGGGCCGCGCTGGCGCCGGCCCGCGAGGCCGGCTCGACGATCGGGCTGGTGCCGACGATGGGGGCACTGCATGAGGGGCATCTTTCGCTGATCCGGCGGGCTCGCGAGCAGTGCGACGTCGTTGTGATGTCGCTGTTCGTCAACCCCGCCCAGTTCAACGAGCACGCCGACCTCGAGCGCTACCCCCGTTCCGAGCGCCACGACGCGGGGCTGGCTGCCGAAGCGGGGGCCGACCTGCTGTTTGCGCCCTCGGTCGAAGAGGTGTACCCGCCCGGCTTTGCCACCGCGGTGGAAGTGCTGGGGCTGACCGACCGCCTGGAGGGTGCCGCGCGCGGATCCTCGCACTTCCGCGGGGTCACCACCGTGGTCACAAAGCTGCTGTGCATGACGATGCCCCACACGCTCTACCTCGGTCAGAAGGACGCCCAGCAGGTTGTGGTGATCCGCCGCCTGGTGGCCGACCTCAACCTGCCGGTGCAGATCGAGGCGCTGCCGACCGTGCGCGAGCACGACGGGCTGGCGCTCTCCAGCCGCAACGCGCTGCTCGACCCCGCGGCGCGGCCCCGCGCGCTCGCGCTGCACGCCGCGCTGCGGGCCGCCGGCGAGCTCGCCGCCCGGGGGGAGCGCTCGTCCGCCGCGCTACTGGACGCCGCCCACGCCGAGCTGGCGGCCGCGGAGGTGCGCGCCGACTACGTGGCGCTGGTCGATCCCGGCACGCTCGAGCCCCTCCCCCGGCTCGACCGGCCGGCGTTGCTGGCGATCGCCGCACACGTCGGCGGGGTGCGGCTGATCGACAACATCACGCTCGAGCCTCTGCGCAGCGGGAGCGAGCATCGCACCGCGAGAAACGTACATGGAGCGAGCACAGCGACAGCCACCATCGGCGAGAGGAGAGACGAGACCCCATGCAGCGCGTGATGCTCAAGTCCAAGATCCACCGCGCGACGGTGACCGACAGCGACCTGCACTACGTGGGGTCGATCACGATCGACGCCGACCTGCTGGAGGCCGCCGACATTCTCGAGCACGAGCAGGTGCATGTTGTCGACGTCGACAACGGCGCGCGCTTCGAGACCTACACGATCGCCGGCGAGCGCGGCTCGGGGGCGATGAAGGTCAACGGCGCAGCCGCGCGCCTCGTGCACCGCGGCGACACGATCATCGTTATCTCCTATGGCCAGTACGACCAGGCCGAGATGGAGCGCTACGAGCCCCGCGTGGTGCACGTGGAGGCCAACACCAACCGCATCATCACCGTCGACGACGCGGTGGCGACCCTGCTCGCGTAGGGCGCCAACCACAATGTCAGAGAGGAATCCAACAACCATGTCCAGCCATCCCTCCGCCCGCTCCACCAACTCCTCGAGCGTCCAGATCCCCCACGACCCCGGCCGCCTGCCGATGACGCTGCCGCTGCTGGCGGAGAAGAAGCGCCTCGGCGATCCGATCGTGATGGTCACCGCCTACGACTACCCCTCCGCCCGCGCCGCCGAGGCCGCCGGGGTCGACCTCGTGCTGGTGGGCGACTCCGCCGCCACCACGGTGCTCGGCTACAGCGCCACCACACCGGTGCGCCTGGAGGACATGCTCGTGCTCGCCGCCGCCGCGCGCCGCGGGCTGCGCACGCCGCTGCTGATCGGCGACCTGCCGTTCGGCTCGTATGAGATCAGCGACGAGCAGGCGATCGGCACAGCCGTGCGGATGGTGCAGGAGGCCGGCTGCGACGCGGTCAAGCTGGAGGGCGGCGGCCCCGCCTCGGCCAGCCGCGCCCGCGCGATCGTCGGTGCGGGCATCCCCGCGATGGGCCACGTCGGGCTCACCCCGCAGACCTCCACGTCGCTGGGGGGCTGGAAGGCGCAGGGACGAAGCGCCCAGGCGGCCGCGAAGATCGCGGAGCAGGCGCTGGCGCTGCAGGAGGCCGGCTGTTTTGCGATCGTCTTCGAGGCGATCCCCGCCGCGGTCACCGAGGAGCTGATGGTCCGGATGGAGATCCCCGTGATCGGCATCGGCGCCGGCCCCGCCACCGACGGGCAGGTGCTCGTCTTCCACGACCTGCTCGGCATCCGCGACGGCCTCGGACCGCGCTTCGTCAAGCGCTACGCCAACCTCCAGGAGGAGATGAACGCCGGCGTGCTCGCCTATGCGGAGGATGTCCGCGCGCGGCGCTACCCAGGCCCCGAGCACACCTACAAGATCGACCCCGCCGAGGTCGCCGAGCTGCACGAGCTGCTGGGCTGAGCGACCCGAAATCGCGATGCACGGCCCGTGTCGTTGGGCACGCACCCGGCCCTTCGTGCCGCCCGGGAACCGCTACTGGTTGAGTTCGATCGAGTTCATCAGGTGCTTGTAGAAGCCCACCGCATGGGCTTCCGTTTCCGCCAGTTCCGCTTCGAAGTGTTCGATGTTGTGGAAGAGGGGGATGTCGCTGGCACTCGCGTAGGGCCTCGCCAGCCGCATGATCAGCGGGCCTTCTTCGGCTTCGGGATCGACCGCGTTGTAGTGCTGGAGAAACTGCGTGGTGCTCGTGCTCAGCGTCGTGTAGCCGCTGGCGACCCATTCTTTGACGTCGCCGCACAGGCTTGGGACGGTCAGACCAACCAGCTCGTGAAGCTTCGTCGCGAAGGTCTTCACCGCGCGCGTGAGCTTCGGGTTGCTCCAGTGCAGTCCCTTCACCGCGTGGTAGAAGGTGCCGATCGGCCCCGCGGCGGTGCGGTAGCCGACGACCGTCATCGCGCCGATAACCTCGTCATCGAGCTGTTCGGCGCCGTGGTTTTGCGGCGATTCCGCCGCCACCTTCGGACACTGCGCGGCGATTTCGTTCGCGTAGTTCCTGACGTTGGCGAGACCCTTGGGGAGGTCGGGGAGGGCAGCGTTCAGCAACACCTTGGCGGCCCGCGAGAGCGCTTGCGTGGCGGCCACGTCCGCCGGTGACCTGGCGAGGCCGGCCTGCGGCACGGCCAGCGCGAGGCTGGCGATCACAAGCACAACAAACCCAAACACTCCCCTCCTACCCATGCCTCTAGACTAGCCGATACCGGCGGCTTCTGCCACCGGTATCGGCTCGGTCATCTTTCAGCTGTGGGCCGGCGGGTTTACTTCTTGTGCTTGGGCTTGTGGCCCTTGACGGTCAGGTTGTAGATGTGCGTCGTCGGTTTCCCGCCGAGGGCCGACTGGAAGCTCAGCTTCCCCGTCAGATGCACGGTCTTGCCTTTCTTCAGCAGCGACTTGACCTTGCTGGAGAGGTTGACCGTCAGCTTCAACGGCACCCCGGCGGTCGCGTTGGCCGAGGTCTTCCCCACCACGGTGTTGGGCGCCACGCACCTGCCTTTGAGCTTGATCTGGCCGTGCTTGCACTTCTTGGCCTTCGCCTCCACCGCCGACGAGCTTGCGAGCGTGGTGGTGGAGATCGTCACTTCCAGCGTCGCCTTGCCCGACTGGGTCACGACGATCGTGATCGTAACCGTGCCGCCGGAGCTGGTCACGATCGCTTCGACTTTGAATTCGCTGCTCGGCGTCGGCGGGGGCGGCGGTGGGGGTGCGGGTTTCGTGGACGGCGGGTTGTCAGCCGCGTAGAGGGCGGCGTAGTTCAGGGATTCCACGAAGACCTGCGTCCCCGTACCCGGATTGTTGTCGTAGGCAATCTCGGCGTTGCCACCGCTGGTGCCGGCGATCACGCCGTGGGCGGTGTACGGGACCGGGGTGACGGCCGATCCACCCCAGGTAGCCCCCCCGTTGCTGCTGTAGTCGATCACGGCCCTACCGGATTCCCAGAGGGCGTACACGCCGGTGCCGGAATCCTCGGACAAGTCGAGCGCATCGACGCCGTTGAGAACTTCCCCGGTCACGTCGGCCAGCTCAACTGGGGTGCCAAACGACCCTCCGGTGGCGGTCGCGACAAACGGGCGATAGTCGAGCTGGTAGTCCGAGCCAGCTCCAGAGAAGCCAGAGCCTTCCTCCTCGAGCACGCCGATGCCGCCCTGGCCGCCCTGTGCCAGGACGGGCGCTTCTGCGGAGCAGCCAAGGAGCTGGTATGCCGGCAAGCCTTCCTTGTTGAGCGTGCCTGTGGATTTGGAGGTCCCATCAACTTTGCCGACGGAGACGCCGTAGCCGGTCGCAGCGTCGTTGAGGCAGCCCGCGGGCGTGAGCTGGGCGCTGCTGTTGTTGGATCCGACACCAACCACGATGTCGGTGCCCGTAGCCGCCGGTGGTGGTGCGGGCTCGGCGGCGATCTCCGGCCCGTCGGTGTCGAGGGCCTTCCTCGGGTATTGGCCGTCCGGGTTGGTGGTCGCTGCGGGGTTGGGAGATTCGGGGCCAGCGAACGGGGAGTCGCTGAAGAAGTTGCCGTAGTTGTCCAACAGGCCAACGTCGTTGTTGCTGAGCGCAACGGCGTTGCCGAAGGTGTAGTAGAGCGAAACGGGACTGATGAACTGGCCACCGTTCTGCAAGCCGTGGCTGCCGGATAGGAAGGCCGCGCCGCCGGCGGGCGACGCCCACGCGATACTGCCGGTGCTGACGGGCGTGCCAATCACCACAGCCTCGCCATTCGGCAGGACGACGAGCCCCCCAAGCCCCGGACGGTTCGTCCCTGAATAGCCTGGGTATTTCGAGTCTTCGAGCAGCACCGGTGCGCCGCCCTCGCAGGCGGCGGCGCCCGCAGGCAGGACGCACAGGTCGACACCGGGGAAGTGTGGATCTTCCCAGGCGACATACGTCGTTTGCGTCGAGGGGTCGTAAGCGATCAACGGCGGGGTGCCATTGTCCGGGGCATCAAGTGCGATTGGTGCGGCTGAAGCCGCCGATGCCGCAAGCGCCGCAACGCCCACCGCGATGAGGGTGGCAAGCGCAGCTACCAGCCCACCAACCAGCCCGGCGCGACGCAGCGCGGCCTTCCTTGACGTGAACAACATCACAGCCGACATGGTTCCCCAATCTGTCGTTGACACCTGCCGCGGAGCCTCGCCATCCGAGCGGGCTGCGTTCGCAAGACTAGCGCTTCCCCTGGACGGGCCTACCCATACTCAACACTTCGTAACACACGCGCCGGAGCTCCGGCGGCGATCGAAAAGGGCGGGATGTCATGCGTGACCACACTGCCGGCGCCGAGAACGCAACGCTCGCCGACGGTCACACCGCTCGTGACCACCGCGTGGGCGCCCAGCCAGCAGTTGGCGCCGATTCGCGTGGGACCCTTGGAGGTGAAGCCCTGCCACGGGACCGGCTTGTCGGGGTCGTCGTAGCGGTGGGCGGCGTCGGAGACGAAGCAGCCGTTCGCCAACATGCAGTGCTCGCCGATCTCCACCAGCTCGTGTGCGGCGACCATCACGCCCTGGTTGAGGAACGTTCCCCCGCCAACCCGCACGCGGGCGCGACCAGGGGCGGTGATCCAGACGTTGGGCTCCAGCAGCACCCCCTCCCCCACCTCCAGACGCCCCTCGCGCAACGCCTCCAGCACGTTGCCCTGCAACGGCCAGCGGGCGAAAGCGCCGCGGCGCATCAGCTCCCAGTGGATCTGCGCGCGGTTCCAGGGAAGCGTGTTGCGCTCATACCAGTGCCACTTCTGCGCCCATAGCTTGGCCTGGTGAGCGAGCTCCTCAATCCCCGCGCGTGACGGGCCACCGGAAGATGCGACGAGCGGGTCGTCGTCGTTCAAGCGGTGGCCTTCGCGCGCGGTTTGCGTTTGGCGGCCGCGGGTTTGCGCGCTTTCGCAGCAGCCCCGCGCGGCTTGCCGTTGGACGAGGCGCCCGCCCCCGCCGCCAGCAACGGCGCCAGGAACTGCCCCGTGTGCGAGGCCGGTTCGGCTGCGACCTCCTCGGGCGTGCCTGCCGCCACCACGAGGCCGCCCTCCTCGCCCCCCTCGGGGCCCATGTCGATCAGGCGGTCGGCGCACTTGATCACGTCGAGGTTGTGCTCGATCACGACCACGGAGTTGCCGGCATCGACGAGGCGTTGCAGCACCTCCAGCAGCCGCTGCACGTCGGCGAAGTGAAGGCCCGTGGTGGGCTCGTCGAGGATGTACAGGGTGCGCCCCGTCGCCACCTTGGAGAGCTCGGTGGCGAGCTTCACGCGCTGGGCCTCTCCCCCGGAGAGCGTGGTCGCCGGCTGGCCGAGGCGCACGTAGCCGAGCCCCACAGCGTCGAGCGTCTCCAGGCGCCTGCGCACCTTGGGGATGTGCTCGAAGAACTTGACCGCCTCCTCGATCGGCATGTCGAGCACGTCGGCGATCGACTTGCCCTTGAAGCGAATCTCGAGCGTCTCGCGGTTGTAGCGCTTGCCACCGCACTGCTCGCACGGCACGTACACGTCGGGCAGGAAGTGCATCTCGATCTTGATCTGGCCGTCGCCCTTGCACACCTCGCAACGCCCGCCCTTGACGTTGAAGGAGAAGCGGCCGGGCTTGTAGCCGCGCGCGCGGGCCTCCTGCGTTTTGGAGAACATGTCGCGGATCACGTCGAACAGTCCGGTGTAGGTGGCGGGGTTGGAGCGCGGGGTGCGCCCGATGGGAGACTGATCGACGGCGATGATCTTGTCGAGCTGATCGAGGCCCTTGATCTGACGGTGGGCCCCTGGCCGGGCGCGCGCGCGGTGCAGGCGCGACGAGAGCGCCTTGTAGAGGATCTCGTTGACCAAAGTCGACTTGCCCGAGCCGGAGACGCCCGTCACGCAGGTGAGCGTGCCCAGCGGGAAGGAGGCGTCGATGTCGCGCAGGTTGTGCTGCGATGCGCCTTCCACCTTCACATAGCCAGTCGGCGTGCGGCGCTTGGCGGGCACCGCTACCGCGAGGGTGCCGGCGAGGTACTGGCCGGTGGCGGACTCGCGCACCCGCTGCACCTGCGAAGCGGTGCCCTGCGCGACGATCCGCCCACCGTGCTCCCCCGCGCCGGGCCCCAGGTCGACGAGGTGGTCGGCGGCGCGCATCGTCTGCTCGTCGTGCTCGACCACGATCACGGTGTTGCCGAGGTCGCGCAGCCGCTCCAAAGTGGCAATCAGCTTCGAGTTGTCGCGCTGGTGCAGGCCGATCGAGGGCTCGTCGAGAATGTACAGCACGCCCACCAGCGAGCTGCCGATCTGCGTGGCCAACCTGATCCGCTGCGCCTCCCCGCCGGAAAGCGTGGCGGAGGAGCGGTCCATCGAGAGGTAGCCGATGCCGACGTTCTCCAGGAACCGCAGCCGCTCGGCGATCTCGCGCAGGATCAGACGCGCGACGTGGCGGTCGGTCTCCGAGAGCTCCACCTCATCCAGCCACTCGATCGCGCGCCGCGCGGAGAGCGCGCAGAAGTCCTCGATCCGCGTGCCCCCGACGAGCACCGCGCGCGACTCCGGGCGCAGCCGCGCGCCCCCGCACGCAGGGCAGGGCCGCAACGACATGTACTCCTCGAGTTTCTCCTTGACGCCCTCGGACTCGGTTTCGCGGTAGCGCTTTTCGAGGTTGGCGATCAAACCGGCGAAGCGGGTGGAGTAGGAGCGCCGCCGGCCAAAGCGGTTGCGGTAGGTGATCGCCAGCGGCTCCTTGGTCCCCAGCAGGAACAGGTTCTGGTGCTCCAGCGAAAGCTCTTCCCACGGCAGGTCGAGGTCGACGCCGTAGGTCTCCGCGAGCGCCGCGGCGACCTGGTCGTAGTAGTTGGAGAAGGCCGCCGCCCGGCTCCACGGCGCGAGCGCCCCCTCGCCGATCGACAGGGCGGGGTCGGGCACGAGCAGATCGGGGTCGATTTCCATCTGCGCCCCCAGCCCGTGGCAGCGCTCGCAGGCGCCGTGGGGGGAGTTGAACGAGAAGATCCTCGGCTCGAGCTCGACCAGCGAGGGGCCGTGCTCCGGGCAGGCGAAGCGCTCGGAGTAAGTTCGAGACTCCGGGACATCGCCGAGGATCTCCACCTCGACCAACCCGTCCGCCAGGCGCACCGCCGTCTCGATCGAGTCGGCGAGGCGCTTGCGCACGTCGTGGCGCATGATCAAGCGGTCGATCACGACCGAGATGTCGTGCTTGTAGCGCTTGTCCAGCACGATCGATTCCTCCAGCATGCGGATGCGATCGTCGATCCGCACGCGCGCGAAGCCGTCTGCCCGCAGCTCCTCCAAGAGCTTGCCGTACTCGCCCTTGCGCCCGCGCACGACCGGCGCCATCACCATGAAGCGCGTGCCCTCCGGCAGCTCCATCACCTGGTCGATGATCTGCTCCGCGGACTGCCCCGTGATCGGCCGGCCGCAGATGGGACAGTGCGGCTTGCCCACGCGCGACCACAGCAGGCGCAGGTAGTCGTAGATCTCCGTCACCGTGCCAACCGTCGAGCGAGGGTTGCGCGAGGTCGTCTTCTGGTCGATCGAGATCGCCGGCGAGAGCCCCTCGATCGAGTCCACGTCGGGCTTGTCCATCTGCCCGAGGAACTGTCGCGCGTAGGCCGAGAGCGACTCCACGTAGCGGCGCTGCCCCTCCGCGTAGATCGTGTCGAACGCAAGGCTCGACTTGCCCGACCCCGACAGCCCCGTGATCACCACCAACGCGTCGCGCGGCAGCGTCAGGGAGATGTCCTTCAGGTTGTGCTCGCGGGCGCCTGAGACGACGATCTGGTTGCTGGAGGGCATGCTCCCCACATCATACGATGGCGAACAGACGTTCGGGTGGGAGAGGATTTTTTATGGGGAGGGGGGGTGCTCGCACCGCGCCGACCGCCGCACGGCACGACCCTGCGCGGCCGGCGCGCGGAGCCGTGCGGGGGGCCGTGCGGGGCAGTGGTACGCTGATTCGGCCCAGGGGGTGAGGCGGCAGATGGGCTGTGCTCGACATCAATGGATCCATAGAACGGCGACGGCGTTGCTCGCCGGGCTGACGGTAATTCTAGGCCCCGCCTTCGCCGATGCGGCGTATGCGCGCGACGGACTGCCAGCGAGCGTGCCGGTGCCTGCCTGGGCGGCGGGTCGGTTGATTCACTTTGATCCCGCCACGCCCCGCGGCGCCGCGCGCACCGACGGGGCAGCCACCAGTGCCGCGAACGTGGGCGCAACGCCTCTGGGGGGCGTACCGACGGTCCCAGGTCTGGAAGGCCTGCCGGCCGCTCTCGGCGCCGGGCAGGCCGCCCCCGAGGTGAAGGCATCCGCTTCGGTGCTCAACTATCGCGGGGGCCCCGTGCAGCACCAGCCCCACGTGGTGGTCATCTTCTGGGGAACCAACTGGGAAGGCGAACCCGGCAGCGAACTGAAGCGCAAACTGGAAACCATGTACAACGGCCTCGCCGGATCGGGCTGGCAGCAGATCCTGACCCAGTATCACGGCGCTACCGGCCCGATTTCGAACACGCCCGTGTTCGCAATGTACGACGACCGGCGTGTCACCGCGCCCACGCAGGTGGACTTCTCGACGCTCCTGGGAGAGGCCGAAGAAGTGATGACGAGCGACGGCACCAAGAGCGACCCCGACACCACCTACGTAGTGCTGCCGGCGCCGGGATCCGAATACGCACAGAGCTTCGACACCGGATTCTGCGGCTGGCACTCGCCGTTGGGGGAAGGGCGGTCGCTCGCGTTCATCCCCTATGAGGGCCAGTCCCCCTTCGAGCGCGGCTGCGCGGGCTTTGGCGGCTCCGAAGCAGATATCACTACCTCCGACGCAGCCTCCCACGAGTACGCCGAGAGCGTCACCGATCCCGACGGTCGCAGCGGCTGGATCGGGGGAAAAAAGGGAGAAGAGGTCGCCGATCTCTGCGATGGCAAGGTGGCGCAGATGGCCGACGGCGCGTGGGTCACCGAGTTGTGGGACGACGCCAAGGGCGCGTGCGAGGCGGAAGACGACGACCCCGGGCTGGTGGAAGTCGGCCCATACATATACCCCGAAGAAGGAACCACCACCGCGGTCACCCACACCTCCGCGACACTTGAAGGCTCGCTCGCGCCGTGTGGGTTGGAAGCCCATTATTATTTCGAATACGGCGTCATCGGCGGTCCCGTAACACGAACGCCGGCGCAGGTGACACCCGCGGGAGCATGGGAATATGTGCCGTACCGCGCTTCGATCGAAGGACTGCAGCCAGGAGCTGACTATGAGTGGCGGCTGGTCGTGGAAACCAGCGACGGCATCGCCGTGGGGCGCGAACAATGGTTCGCCACCCCACCCTATGTGGAACTCTATTCGACATCGCCGGAAGAAGGGGTGGGCGCCACGGAAGCGACGCTGCACGGCCTGATTAACCCAGAGGGCGAAGAAGCGACGTACTACTTCGAGTACGGCACCACCGAAGCGTACGGGTCGCGAACGGCCGAAGCGAGCGCCGGCGCGGGCACCGAAGAAATAAGAGTCGGCGCGCTGCTCAGCGGCCTCACGCCCAGCACGGTATATCACTACCAGCTCGTGGCCAAAGACAGTCATGGCACCTTCCACAATGGCGACAATGACTTCGTGACGGGCGGCGATGTCCCCGTCGAAACGGTGGCCGCCACGGCTGTCGGCGCGACCGGCGCCTCGCTGCACGGCACCGTCGGCACCCACCAGGGGCCGGCGGGATACTACTTTGAATACGGCACCACCGAGGCCTACGGCTCCGACACACCCGAACTGCGCGAAACCCTCAACATCACCATTCCTTTCCAGCTGAATGAAGAACTCCTCACCGGCCTCGCTCCCGACACGCTCTATCACTACCGGATCGTCGCCACCGACAGCTATGGCACCAGCTACGGATCCGATCAGACGTTCACCACCAAGATCGCGCCTTCTGCCAAAACCGGAGAAGCTACGCACATCAGCGAAACCGGCGCAACGCTGACCGGCACACTCGATCCCAACGGCGTCGAAACGAAGTACCACTTCGAATACCAAGCCGGCACCGCAAGCAGCTCCTCCACCACGGTCGAAGCCGCGGGCTCCGGCACGGGAACTCTGCAAGAGAGCACAAATTTGACCGGCCTCACCCCCGGCACCACCTACCACTATCGCCTGGTGTCCAGCAATGAATTCGCCGTGGTGGACGGTGAAGAAAAGACATTCACGACCACGAGCCTCCCCCACACAGAACCGGAAACGGAAACTCACCTCCCAGGCGGTCTCCCCACCCCCGAACCAACTCAGACTCCGCCCGCATCGACCACTCCCGTCGGCACGCCGCCGGCCGCGCCCGTCGAGAGCGCGCCCGCATTCAGCGATCTCTCACTGCCCAGCAGCGCCCAGCACGGCATCGTGTCGGTCGGCCTCACCATCGCCACGGCCGGCTCCACGGTCGAGATCGTGGCGACGCTCGACCGCCCCGCGCACGCCTACGGCGGGCACCGGCGCGCTCCGCTCGTGCTGGGGCGAATCCACCGCGCCGGGCTCGCCGCCGGCCACCTGAAGCTGACGGTCGCGCTCAACACAGAAGGCAGGCGCGAATTGAGGCGGCACCGGCATCTGACCGTGACGGTGACGATCCTCGTCCAACCGCCCACCGGCCCACCGCGGACGGCGACGCGCACGGTCACGCTGGCGCGGTGAAGATCGGCCGCCCCCCGGCCTACACGATCCGCCGTGCGGCGAGGTCGATCGTGACCGTGTCGCCCGCCAGCGGCCCGCTGTCCTTGGCCGCTTTGCCCCGGGTCGGCTTGAACGCCACCGTCAGCGTCGGGGACGCACCCGACATGTCCACGGTGAGCGTCAGGTAGCCGTACTCGAGGATCGGCTCGACCGCCACCGCATACCCTTCCGGCAGCGTCGCTTCATTGGCATTGGGCTTCGGCTTGGTGACGTTGTGCCCGCCGCTGCCCGCCACGATGTAGGGGATTTCGTCGCCGTCCACGGTGCGCGTGTAGCGCTGGTAGAGGTGGGCGTGCCCGGAGAGCACCACGTCGGGGCGCAGCCCGGCCGCCGCGACCGCCTTGTCGATGTCTTCCGCCAGCCCCCGCGTGCCGCCGTGCTTCTCGTCCACCGACAGCGGCGGGTGGTGGCAGGCGAGGATCACCGCCCGTTCGCCCGCTTCGCGCTGGGGCTTCAGGCGCGTGAGCTCGGCCGTCAGGAATTCCAGCTGCCGTTCGTCGAGCGAGGGGTAGCGCCCGCCCTCGGATGAGATCACGCCGGGGCCCTCCAGCACGTTGGAGTACAGCCCAACGATCGACACGAACGGTGCGTCAAGCGTGAAGTACACCCCCGGCTGGTTGATCGCGCTGCGCACCAGGCCGCCTGAGTCGGGCGAGGGGCCGGGGGCGGCGGCGCAGAAGTTGCGCAGGAAGGCGAACAGCGATTCGGTGTTCTCGCTCTCTTCGGAGGGAAACCCGTCGTGGTTGCCTGGGATCGCGAAGATCGGCGCGTCGTAGCCGCGGAAGGGCTCGTAGAACTGGTCGTAGTAGTACTGGTGCTCGCCGAAGCTGTACACCACGTCGCCCAGGTGGAACATGAACATCGGCTCCTCTCCGGGCGCCGCCGCCTTCAGCTCCGCGGTCATCGCGTCGGCCACGCTCGCCACGGTACTGACGTGCGCGCCTTCCGATGGCCCCGTGTCGCCGGCCGCGTGGAAGCTGATCCGCTTCGCCGCCACGCACGGCGCGAGCGGGCCGGCGCCGATCACCTGCGCGAGCTGCATCCGCGGCGGGCTCACCCGCGGCTGCGGCACTGGCTGCAGCTGTTCTTCGTGGGCCTTGTAGTAGGGCGACTTGTAGTAGGCGTCGCTGGTGTTGTCGACCTGGAAGGCGCTCTCGTCTTCGCCGGGGTGGGGGTCGGCGAACAGCTGCCCTTCGGGGCCCACGAGGTTGGAGCTGAGCCCCGGCACCGGCGGCGTCGTCGAGGGGGCCGGTTTCGGCGTGGCGGGAGCTGGTTCTGGAGCGGCGGCTGGGGCGGGAGACGGAGGGGCCGGAGTCGCGGTTGAGGCGGGAGCGGCGGAAGCAGGTGGAGTAGTGCCCGGCGCCGGAGCAGGGCCGGGCGTGGGGGTCCCCAGCGCCTGCAGCAGCTGCGTGCCGTTGGGTCGTCCCCAACCGGTGCACGCATCCCAGCCCACGCCCGCTTTGTAGCTGCCGTTGTCGCCTTCGGTGATGTCCACGAAGCTGTCCTTCAGGTGGGCGTACAACTGCGGGTTGCAGAAGCCGAGGGGAGTGCCGCTGAGCTGGTTGAGCAGCGTGATCAGCGCCGACCACATCGGCGCGGAGGCGCTGGTGCCCCCGACCCCGCCCAGCTGGCCGCCCGGGCTCAGCACCCACATCGGCGTTTCCGGGTCGGCGAGGCTGGCGACATCGGGCACACCGCGCCCGCTCTTGCCGCTGCCGTCGGCGTTGGGCGGCACGTCCGCGGCGGTCTGCCACTCGGGTACGGCGAACAGGCGGCTGACGCCTCCGCCGGTGGCGCCCTCCTGCCTGGCGAGGTCGTTCCACACCACCTCGGAGGAGATCGTCCCGCTCGCCGGGTCGGCTTCCAGGCGGGTGCCACCGCACCCGAGCACCCACGGGCTGGACGCCGGGAAGTCAACGTGTGCGACCGTCGTGCCAGGCTCGTCGGCGGAGCCTTCGTCGCCCGAGGCGCAGCAGATCGTGATCCCCTGGGCGGCGGCCTGTTCGAAGGCGCCGTTGACCAGCTTGACGGCCTGTTCGCTCCACGCGCCCCTCGGTTCGTCCTCGGGGTTGCCGTAGGAGCATGAGATCACTTTCGGCTTGTTGGTTGTGTCGGCGACCGCCGCCTTGATCGCGTTCACCCACCCCTCTTCGGTGAATTCGGTGAAGTACACCGCCACCTCCGCCCCCGGCACGACGCCGCCGACCGTGCACAGGTCGAGCAGCACCTCACCGGTGGCGTCGCTCTGTTCGCTGCCGTCCCCGGGATCGTTGCCGGGGCCCTGCACCACCACGTCGGTGAGCTTCGGAGCGGCCTGTTTGAGCGTGTTCGTGAAGTAGCCTTCGAGCGCGTTCTGCTGGTAGCCGCCCTTGGTGCCTTCGCCGTTGAACGCGAGCACCGCCACGCACTGCCCGGCGCCGTCGCCGGCGGGGAAGTCGAACAGTTTCGCGAGCATCGGCGGCGTGTAGGCGTTGGCGGGCACTCCCGAGGAGCCCCCTTTCGCATCGGCGGTGCGCTTGGAGAGGCGTGGGCGGGTGCGCACCATCTTGCGGTTGTCCAGCCCGAGCACGCCCTCCACCACGCCCGCCAGCTCGGCGGGGAGCTGCACCTCGCCCTCGTAGGAGCGGTAGGTGCCCCCGCGCGGATGCTCGTAGCGGCCGAGCTTCACAGCAAACGCCTCGCTCATCTGTGCAGCCGTGCCCGATACCCGCACCAGGCGCTTGGCGATACTCTGCTCCACCACCTTCAGGCCGTGCGCCTGCGCGAACGCGGCGACCGCCTCGAGGTCCGACGGGGCCGCACCGAACGCCGCGACCGCCTCCTCGGGGCGCAGGTAGGTGCGCGCCCGGGGGGCGAGGCGGCCCAGCTCATGTGCGGCCGGAGCGGGGGTGGCCTGCGGATCGCGCTGCACGTAGACGGTGACGGTCAGTGGCTCCTGCGCGTCGACGGCCCCCACCGACTCGGTGATTGCGCGACCGCTGCCCCGTAGATGGAAACGCTTGCTCATGTGGACCTCCCAAGATCTTCGCCGAGTGCTGGAATGAGGCCACCCATCAGAAGCTGGCGCTTCCCCCACGATGGCTTGCACGGATCGTACAGAAGACCGTTGGCTAAATGGATTCTTTTGGTGAAGATTTTGCGGACACACGCATCACGCTGGCGCGGTGAGGATCGGCCGGCAGACAGACGGACGGACGGACGGACGGTCAGGGCAGCTCGATCGACTGCGCGTGGTGAAACACGTTGCGCGGGTCCCAGCGCGCCTTGGTGCGCTGTAGGCGGGGGTAGCCGCCCTGGTAGTAGAGGTGCTGCCAGTCGGGCAGATCGACGTCGGGGTAGTTGACATAAGCGCCGTCCAGCGTGCCGTCGGGACGGGGGCCCCCGGGGCCGTACATGTCCCCGTAGAAGCCGTCGATCCATTTGAGGTTGGCGTCCTGCTGAGCGGGGTCGGTCCAGTAGGTCTGGTACTGCAGCTTCATGATCGAGCTGCGCTGCGGGATCGCGGTCGCATCGGAGGGCACGTCGTTGACCTAGCAGCCGTAGGAGTCCACCTGCAGCAGCGCCGCCGGGTTGGGGTTGGAGGGGCTGTTGAGATTGTTGAACATGGCTGCCACTTCGTCCTCGCGAAAGGGCGCCACCATGTAGGCGGACTTGTACTTGCCATAGCGGTTGGGCCCCGAGCCGTTGAGCGTCTGTGTGGCAAACAGCCACGGCAGCTGCTGGATTTCGCCGCCGGCGGGCAGCGGCGCCTGATGCAGGCCGATCCGAGCCGGCGCCGGGTGCGCATGTGTAGGGCCTTCGATCTGCCGCGCAAACTCTTCGAGCAGCTGCGGCTCCTCGCCGACATACTGGGCGGTGAGCGTGATTTCCGGGCTTTTGGGGGATTTGGAGAAGAGGTGCAGGAGGCCGAAGAGGCCCGCGAAGTCGCTCTTCGGGGCGCTGTTGGCGGCGAAGAACTCGCCGTAACGGGCGATCAGGCCGGCAAAGCCGTCCACCCCGAGATCGCCCCACGCCCACCCGCGGCTGAGCAGCCACGCTTCGGTGGGGGCCAGCGGCAGGCCGGCGAACAGAAAGCGCGTGACGATCCCGAAGTTGCCGCCGCCACCGCCCTGGTTGGCCCACAGCAGGTCGCGCTCATCGCGGTCGCTCGAGTCGGCGCTCACCACCGCCACCTGTGCCCTGCCGTTGGTGTCCACATACACCATCTCCACGCCGTACAGGTAGTCGATCGTGAGGCCGTGCAAGCGCGAGAGCAAACCGTACCCGCCTCCGGTCACATGGCCGCCGATGCCCACCGAATAGCAGGAGCCGGCGGGGAGCGTCACGCCGTAGTCGCGGTACAGCGCGTTGTACACGTTCCACAGCGTCGCCCCGCCCTCCACCCACCAGCTTTCCCTGCCGGCGCCGTACACGCCGGTCATCGGCGAGAGGTCGACGATCACACCGCCCTCGTTGTCGCACGCGAAGTCCTCGTAGCAGTGCCCCCCGCAACGCACGGTGATCCGCTGGCCGCGATCCACCGCCTGCTGCACGGCGGCCACCACCTGCGCGGTGTCGCCGCACACCTGCACACATTCGGGGTTGCCCACCCAGCGGCGGTTGAAGCCGCGCACCATCGTCGGGTAGCGGGGGTCGTCCTTGCCGATCCGTGCCCCGGGAAAGTCCGGCTGCGACTCGCTCACTCACTCACCTCCGCGTATGTGCATCGTGGGTTTGCCGGGGTGCGATGCACCGGGCGACTGTCGAGAGAGTTCGATAGTACAGAAAGATGCTTCGGGCGGGACCGTCAGTCGCCGTCGAGTCCCTCAAACAGCGATGCGACCTCGAGGTCGGGCACACCCTCGGCGGGCGACGGTACCGACATGCCGATCCCGTAGACCTCGCAGCGGCTGTAGCCCTTGGGCCCGGGGTCGGTGCGGATCTCTACCGTGCGGGCAGGGACATCCACGAGCCAGTAGGTGGGTATCGGTGCCCATGCGTACAGGTCGGCCTTCTCACCACGATCCTTCTTGTGTGAGGTCACCGCGACCTCGACGACCAGCAGCGCAGTGCGCGGGTGGCGCCCGGGGGGATGCTGACGTTCCGTGAGGGCAAGGTCGGGTTCCGGCACCGAGCCCCATTCAGCTTCCAGTGGCAGCTGCACGTCCAGCCACGCCCGGGCAGTCCCCAGGTGACGCGTCAGGCGCCTGATCACTTCCGCGTGCTCTTCACCCTGTGGGCTCACCTCGACCAACAGCCCTTCCAGCAGTTCGATCGGCAGTCCCTCCAGCAGGCCGGTTGCAACCATCCGTTGGTAGGTCCCCACGTCGAGTCGATGGATGGCATCCTCACGGTGGGAGTGCTTGTTGACGAGCAGCCCGTCGAGCAGCTCGACCTCCACGCCTTCCAGCGCGCCCGCCTCGACCAGCCGCATATACGTGCCGACATCCATCCGGTAGAGCGGGAGCGAGCAGTCGGCGGGTGCGATACGCGCGGCCTGTGTTGCCATCGGTTCATTGTGGCAGGCGAGGACACGGACCGATGGCGAGGTTTCAGCGCCGTCGGACCACGCCAAGCCACGCCGCTTCACCCCGCGCGAGGTGCGCTCCGACCGCAACAGCCCGTAGGCTCTACGCTCCTACCCGCCGGACGTGGCGGCGCGATGAATCACTGACCAGGGGATCTACGACATGAGCGAGACCGCAGACGAGCCACCGGCCTACCACCTGCACCTCGAAGCGGACGAGACGCCCGTGGCCGCGAGCGCGTTGCGTCTGTTGATCTCCGACGAGGCACACGAGCCCGACATCCGCCGGCTGGCGCGCCAGGTGCTCGCCGGCTTGGAGGCGCAGCCCGACGAGCGCGGAGGAACGATTCTCACGCTGAGCCCCCCGCAGATGAAGATCGCGCACAGCTCACTGCGACTGCTGCTCAACGACCTGCAGCGCGAGCAGGAGGATGAGCGCGTGGTATTACGGCGCATCCTCGACAAGCTGCCCGACGAGCACACGATGCGTGCGATCGAGCTGGAATAGCGAACTTTTGAGAACGTCTTTCAAAAAGACCGGCACCGTCTATTTTGAAAGACGTCCTACGGCTCGAACTCGCCGTCGTAGAGCGCGAACACCGCGCCCTGCGGGTCGGCGACGATCGCGATCTTTGCGATCTGGATGTCGATCGGGCCGGCGTGCACGGCGCCGCCGAACTCGCCCACCTTCGCGATCGCGGTGTCGAGATCCTCCACGCCGAAGTACGCCAACCAGAACGGCGGGGCGCCGGGCGTCGCCGCGCGCATGCCGCCGGCGTTGGCGTCGCCGTTCTTGATCGACAGGTACGGTTCGGGGGTACCCTCGAAGGGGGAGACCGTCCAGCCGAAGAGGCTGCTGTAGAAAGCGCTGGCGCCGTCGAGGTCGGTCGTGCCGAGCTCATTCCACACCGGTGCTCCAGGCGCGTTGACGAGTGCCGCGCCGAAGTGCGCTTTGGGCTCCCACAGCTCGAAGTGGGCGCCCTGCGGATCCTGGATCACCGCCATGCGGCCCACATCCATCACGTCGAAAGGCGGCGCGTGCACGGTCGCACCGAGCTCCTTCGCGCGCTCGGCAGTCGCATCGGCGCTCTCCACCGAAATGTAAGAGTTCCAAGTCGGCGGTATCCCCATCTCGCGCTGCTGGTCGGGCTGCGTCGCAATCGCCGCGACTGGCTTGCTCTCGCGCTGCATCATCGAGTAGACGTAGCCGCCCTCGCCGACCGGGCGATCATCTGCCTCCCAGCCAAGCAGGCCACCGTAGAACGCCTTCGCTCCCGCCTGGTCGGTGGTGGTGAGTTCCGTCCAGCAGAACGTGCCGGGGGTGTAGCTGCTGCGCTCGCCCATTGGTGTGCACCGTATCGCAGATCTCGGCGGAGTGTTGTGAAGAGGTTGCGAACGCTGTCAGGCGCGGCGCCGGACGGCCCAACGACTTTCAATCCACGCGCAAGACGGCCTTGCCGGCGATCCGGCGCTCCAGTAGCGCGGTGATAGCGTCCGCGGCGTCGTGCCAGGAGGCCTCGTGGTCGACCGAGCAGTCGAGCCTGCCGCCGGCCACGAGCCCGGCCAGCCGGCCGAGGTCACTCCCCCCCGAGCGAGTGTGGGCGAGCTCGGCGAACAGCAGGAGCCCGTACAGCCGCGCGCCGGGCGCGCGGCCGAACAGCCCGCGGGTGGGAAAGGTAGTGGGCTCCGCGGGGTTGGAGGCGGCAAAGGAGACGACCGTTCCCCCGGCCGCGACCCTCTGCAGCGCCGCCCCCAGTGTTGCACCCCCGACCGCCTCGACGATCGCGTCGAACTCATCGCCGGTGGACTCCAGCTCGAGAAGGATCCGATCTGCCCCCAGCTCGCTCAGGCCCCGCGCCCGCTCAGCGCTGGAGGAGACCGCGGTGACGTGAGCGCCCGCGCGCTGTGCCAGCTGCACCGCAAACCGTCCCACCCCGCCGCTGGCGCCGGTGACGAGCACGCGCCTGCCGAGCACCGAGCCGGCGATGTCGAGCGCCTTCAGCGCGGTCAAACCCGCCACCGGCAGCGCCGCGGCCTGGACGTCGGAGACCGCGCCGGGAAGCTCGCACAGCATCTCGGTGGGCACTGCAACCAGCTGCGCCCACGCGCCGGCGGCCACCAGGCCGGCGACCCGTGTGCCGGCCGCCGGGCCTGAGCCATCGGCCGCGGGGGTCTCGATCGCCCCTGCCACATCCCACCCCGTGAGCTGCCCATCGGACGTCTCTGCCAGCCGTCGCGACTCGCCCCGGTTGAGCGAGAAGGCGCGGACGCGCACCAGCGCCTGGTTGGGGAGCGGCATGGGGTCGGGGACCTCGCGCAACTGCACGTTCGCTGGGGCGCCGGGAGCTGCCGTGAGCGCGATCACGGCCCCGATCCTAGCGACGGGCGCTCGGGTTCTCTACAGCACGGCCGCGGAGGAGGCGCAGCCGGGAGCGGGGTACTGCTCCATCAGATCCTGCACCTCTGCCTTGACGCGCCCGAGCAGCTCGCTCTCGCCGCTGCGCACCGCTCCCACGACTTCGTCAAACCAGCGCGCGATCTCCCCCATGTGCTCGGCGCCCAAGCCGCGGGTGGTCGCCGCCGGGGTGCCGATCCGCACACCCGAGGGGTCGAATGGCTTGCGCGGATCGAAGGGAATCGAGTTTGCGTTGGTGACAATCCCGGCTTGATTCAACGCGCTCGATGCTTCCTTGCCGCTCACTTCCTTGGAGGTCATGTCGATCAGGATCAGGTGGTTGTCGGTGCCGCCGGAGACCAGAGTGAAGCCACGCTGCGCAAGCGCCTCGGCGAGCGTTTTGGCGTTGGCGACGACGCTGTGCGCGTAGTCGCTGAAGGCCGGCGTTGCGGCTTCGGCGAGCGCCGTGGCGATCGCCGCGGTCTGCTGCTGGTGGGGCCCGCCCTGCAGACCCGGGAACACGGCTTTGTCCAAGGCTTTCGCGTGCTGCTCGCGGCACATCAGGATCGCCCCCCGCGGCCCGCGCAGCGTCTTGTGCGTGGTCGTCATCACCACGTCGGCGTGCGGCACCGGCGAGGGGTGGGCGCCACCGACGATCAGTCCCGCGATGTGCGAGACGTCGGCGACCATCAGCGCGCCGATCTCCTTGGCGATCGACGCGAAGCCCTCGAAGTCGATCGTGCGCGGCACCGCCGTGCCGCCGCAGAAGAGGAGCTTGGGGCGGTGCTCGAGCGCCAGCTCCCGCACCTCGTCCATGTCCACGCGCCCAGTGTCGCGGCGCACGCCGTAATGCACGGCGTTGAACCAGATGCCGGTCGCCGACACGCCCCAGCCGTGCGTGAGATGGCCCCCGGCGGGCAGCGAGAGGCCCATCACCGTCTCCCCCGGCTGCACGAACGCCAGGTAGATCGCCAGGTTGGCGGGCGAGCCGGAGTAGGGCTGCACGTTGACGTGCTCGGCGCCAAACAGCTCGAGCGCCCGCGTCTGCGCTAACCGCTCGATTTCGTCGATGACCTCGTTGCCCTCGTAGTAGCGCTTGCCCGGATACCCCTCGGCGTACTTGTTCACGAGCACGGTGCCGTTGGCCTCGAGCACCGCCGGTGAGCAGTAGTTCTCAGAGGGGATCAGACAGAGCGACTCGGCCTGCCGGCGCTCCTCTCGCAACAGCAGGCGGGCGAGGTCGAGGTCGGACTCTTCGAGGGCGGTGAGCATCGGGCCATTGTACTGACCCCCGCCCCGGGCGAGAGCGCTACTACAGCCACGACCTCGGCCCCAGCCGCTGGCTGTTCGTGGTCGTAGACTTCAACCAGACACCGGCGCGAATAGTGACCGCGTACGCCAACCGCAAAAGCCCACCGGGGTGGACGACGCAATGACCGTGAGAATTGGCAGCCTGACCTTCGACCACGCCTCGATCAGCTCGATCGGCCTGTCCAGTTGTTCGGCGAGCTCCTGCAGGTCGTACTCGTTGTGGATGAGGCGGCGAGGAAGAGTCATCCGACCAACCTGTGCGCGAGCAAGGCATCGGGATCGACGTTGATCCGCAGACCCCATCGTGGACTGCTCGGCCCGCGATCCGGCGCAGAGGCGGAGAGCAGAACGTGGGCGTGGCTGCGCCCTCGCAGCGCGAGCAGCGGCTCGGCGGCGGCCGGGCCATGCAGAAGCTCAAGCAGATAGCCGAGTCGTCGCACCGCCGCGGCGCTCCCGTAGTGCTCCGCCGCCCGAGCAAGGCGCTCGGGGCTTGTGCGGTCAGGCACGGCGCGATCGACCGCCTCTGCCGTCTGAGCCACGCTCACCCCCCAGCGTGGGTTTGCCAGGCAATCGAGGATCGCCCTTTCGGGCAACGCGATCGAGGGACCATTCGGTGTGTATAGGCCCCATATCCGCTCCGGGGCCAGTAGCGCGTAGCGGACCTGATCGCCCTGCCAGCTCCAGTCGTTCAGACGATGGGAGGTCAGGACGATCACCCGGAAGAAGTGCTGGTCGCTGAGGTTGAACTCCGCCAGCGCTCGACCCGCAGTGATGAGATAGGGCCTCGGCGTAACTGCGTCGATGAGCCCCAGCAGACGAACCTCGGTCGATCCCGTCGGCGCCACCAGGAGGTAGACGCCTCGCCGCACACGTCGCAAGCGGCCATCGCGGCTGAGCTGACGCAGCGCATCCTGGCTGCGTCGCCGAGAGCCCGTGGTTGCGTCCAGTGCCTCGATGTCCTCGTCCAGGCGAACGACCGGATGGCGCCGGGCGTCGATTGTTATACGACTCAGCGCGACGAACGCCCGCTCGCTGAGCGGCCGCTCGGATAGGGGGATAGCGGGAGAAGCCATGTCGATCCTTGTTGCATGAGCGATCTTACAACATTCCTGTTGTTTAGCTCAAACAAACGGGAAGGCGCGGGCCCACGCGCCGTTACCACCTCCCGACTCGATCTGCAAGGCTGCCTTTGTGGTCCCAACGCACCCAGCGCGGCCCTCCAGGGAAATCACAGGGAAATCGACACCTGGCCGCCCCACCCCGAAAAACGGCTTGAACACAGGCTTTACGCCATGCCGGAGGAGGGACTCGAACCCCCGACACGCGGATTATGATGGCAGCACGGGCGTGGTGTGGGCCGTCGCTGAGGCAACGGTTTGGCTCTAGCCCTGGCGATTCGCCAACTCGTCCTCTGCCGTTGTGGTGTGGAGCGGTGTGGTGTCTGTTACCGCTCCGTTACCACCGCCGGGGAGCCCAAGCGGCCCGCCGAGGTCATCATCAAGCAGGTGGACGTACACCGTGAGCGTGAACGCTGGGGAGTGGTGGCCGAGCCACCGCTGCACCTGGACCGCGTTGCGGCCCTGTGCGAACAAACGCGATGCGCAGGTGTGACGGAGCGTGCGGAACGCCGCCCACGGCACGCCGGCCTCCTCCGCGGCGGGCTTCAACACCCGGCGGTGCAGGTTGCCGTAGTCCATCGGCGTCCCGCTGCCCGTGGCGAAGACGAGATCGCGCTCTCCGGGCCACTCGGATGCGCTGTGCGCCCGCCGGAGCGTCTGTACGAGCGCGAGGTCGATCGGGATGGCGCGCTTGCCGTAGCGGGCTCTTGGGCGGCTTGAAATGACGCTTTACGTAGGCTCGGCGTATCCGCACGACGGGCCGCTCTCCGTCGAGCTCCAGATCGCCCCACCGCAGTGCCAGCGCCTCGCTGATCCGCACCCCCGTAGCGGCCACAAGCTCGAACAGCAGCCGATGACGCTCGGGCACGACTGCCAGCAGCGCGGCGAGCTGCGTGTCGCTCAGCGCGCGCACGTCGTGGTCGTCCTCCAGCTCGTCGGCGTCGAGCGATATGCGCCGCTGATCGTCCCTCGCGGGCAGCGCGGCGCCTACCGTCGGGTTGTGGCGGATCAGGCCCTCGGCGGTCGCGGTCCGCAAGCACGCACGGATCGGTGAGAGCACGCGCCGCACGGTTGAGTCGGCGAGGTACAGCGTCCCCTCTTCAAGCTCCAACGTCGTCGCCGCCACGTCCAGCTTCGCGGCCTTCGCCTCGCGGCGCCGCTCCGCGTCACGTCGCCCCTGCTCGTCTTCGTCGCACATCCACGCGACGAACTGTGCAATGTGGCGCGGGGTGATCTGCTCCAGCCGCAGCCGGCCAAGAAAGGGGATCGCGTAGCGCTCGAGATCCCGGCGGTATTCGGCGCGCGTGTCCTCCGTGAACCCGCGCCGGCCGTTGCCTTGATAGCGCTCGCCCCATGCCAGCGCGTAGTCCGCGAATCGCTCCCTAGTCTGTGGCTGGTAGGAGCCCTCATCGATCGACGCCGACCGTCGCGCGCGCAGCCTTCGCGCCTTATCGAGCGTACGGGCGGACTCCCACCGCTGTTTGCCCTCCACCCGATAGCTGAACACGTACCGGTCGCCGCGCTTGAAGATGCCCGGCGTCTTGGTCCTTTCGCGCTTCGCGGCCGTGTCGTCACCTACTCCTTCTGTCGTCGCTTTCAGAGCCTACGCCGTGTGTTGGGCGGGCGTGCGCGGCAAGTGGCATTGGAGGTTCCATCATTCGCCGTCGCCTGACTTCGGCAGGGCTTTCCCTGCCGAAGTAGGTGCTGAAAAGCGGAGGGGGCGGGTTCAGTCAAGGATCGGGCCGTCAGGCCCCGCCGAAGGCGGCCCCGAAGGGGCGACCTTGACGGGTTCCGCCCCCGGAGCTACCAGCGTGGTCGGGCGCACCGCGCTCCCGATGCCTGCCGAGACGGCACGCCCGGTGCCTTCCTACTCCGTCCATCCCGTCGTCGCTGTGGGTGGTCCCATGGGTGGGCTACCAAGCGCGAGTCGATTAGGGAAGAACGTCGCGCAGGATCTGTAGTTTTCTTGCGACGTTTTCCCCTAAACTATGGCCATGTCACAAGGACGCCCCAACGAGGCCGAGCGCCTGCTGCTCGACTACATATACGACCACAAGCCCGATCGAACGCTCGACCTCACCCTCGACGAGGCGCCGTTCGCGGAGTTCGCCCACGCCCGAAGCGGGGGGGCATACAACTTCCGCAAGGCGGTCGAGCGCCTTGCAGGCAAGGGCGCGCTGCACCGCCTACAGCACGGACGCTACGTGGCAAGCCGCGAGCGCGGTCCGGCGCGCAGTCCACGGCTGCAGGCGTTCGACCCGGTGGCCGAGGTCGTTCTGCGTCGTCTGCAAGTCGAGTACTACCTTTCCTGGCACTCGGCACTGTGGCATCACGGCTTGATCGATCAGCAGTCGCGGCGTATCTACGTCGCTATCAGGCGCGAGAAGCGCCCCGTGCAGATCGGGCTGGCCGAGGTCCTTTTCGTGCGGGTCACCGAGCGTAAGTTCTTTGGGTGGGAGATCGACGAGGACTTCGAGTGGCCGGTGCGCGTCGCCACCGTCGAGAAGGCGCTCCTGGATTCGTTCGACCGGCCGAGGCTGGCCGCCCCGGTGCCCGTGGTAGCGGACGCCATGCGCAGGGCCTGGCGCGCGGGCAATCTCAACCCTGAGCGGCTCGTCAGGGCAGTCGAGCGCTTCGGCGGGCCCACCGTCGCCAGGCGCGTGGGCTTCTTCATGGACCTCTACGAGATCCCCGGGAGCGAGCCGCTGACGCTGCGCCTTGGCCGCGGCTACGCCGTGCCGCTCGTCCCGGGACACACCCCCCCACCCGGCGAGCAGCGAGTCAGCCCGCGCTGGCGCGTCTATGAAGACCCGGCCCTCATCGGGGCCGCACTGGAGATGAAGTGAGCGAGGCCCCGACCACCGAGGAGTTGCTCGACGACGCCGAGAGCCGCACCGGCCTGGCCCGTGGGCAGCTCCTGATGTTGGTCGCCAAGAGCGCCACCGTCCGACACCTGGCCTGCCACCCCGACTACCGCGACCTGTTCGTCTTGAAGGGCGGCACGCTGCTCTCCAACGTATACCGCAGCCCGCGCCAGTCCATCAAGGACGCCGACTACACCTACCTCGACCCGCAAACCCTGCGCGCCCCCGAGCTCGAGCGGGCACTCACGATCGACGGCGAGTACGGCTTCCACCTCGCACCCCAGGAGGTGTTCTCGTTCGACCGCGACATGTTCGACGGGGACCCCCCGTTCTCGATGGACGGCATCACCCTGGGACTGCGCGGCCGTGACCGAGAGTTGAAGATCACGGTCTCCGTCCGCGCCGGCGAGCGCCTGGACCCGCCCGCCGAGAAGCTCTTCTACTACGACCCCCTGCTCGCCCGCGACCGAAGGTTCGAGGTCAACGGCCTCACCCGCGATGAGCTCGCCGCGGAGAAGACCCTCGCGTGGTGCTCCAAGCCGCTCTCCAAGCACTTCGTCGACCTCGCCTACCTCGCCCGCGAGCACCACGAGCACATCCACCGCGAGAAGGTCGCCAACCTCGTGGGCCGCAAGTTCAAGGCCGAGGGACGCAGCCGCCGTTACCCCGCACTCGGCATCCGCCGGCCGGCGGACCTGGTGCGCTTCTTCGCCGACCCCGCCAAGTTACGCGGCCTACGCGAGGACTGGGAGCGGCTCATCGGAGCCGAGCTGCTGTTCCTGCCCAGCGAGAGCGACAAGCCCTCCGAGCAGACGCTCACCGACCCCGCGAACGTCGAACGAATCTGCCTGGAGTTCTGGCAGCCCACACTCGATTTGCTGGCTCGGATGTAGCGGGCTGTCATCATCGGCACCCTTTGGTGCATATACCGGTACCGGAATAGAGGTGCAACTGTGTGGCGTGAGGCGGAGCGCAGCGGAGCCGAGCGGCGGGTTTGCCTTTTTGCCATTCGGGGGATGGAAGGGCGTCGCCGGGAGGGGTACCGGGGGACGACAGGCGCATGGCGCGCGTTGTCGGGGCGACGGGCGAGCGCGTGATCGCAAGGAACTCACTTCAATTGCCTGGCGAGCGCCTCTGCGGCGCAGCAAGCGACGGTCGCTGAGCAGACAGATCAGACGATAGCCCGTGGACTAACTGCCCGAGCGCAAGACTTTCCATAACGCGCGGTCCTCATCCGTGTCTTCTTCGTTGAGGTAGAGGCGAAGGAGATCACCCGCGTTCAGAGCCCCCTCTCTGCCAAGGTGAGGTGAGACAGGTCATCGTGCTGGATTACTGAGCCTTGAGGGCGAGAACGGAGCCGTAGCGATGTTGGAGCCCATGCAGTCTGTGGAGATGGAGGAGACGGTTGGTGCCGAGCGTTTCGTGGAGGGCGCCGGAGGCGAGCGGAACGAAATGCTCGGCGCGCGCGCTGCGGCCGGGGGGTCCCGGCCCGATCCTGAGCTCGCTGAGCGTCCAGCACGGCCGCGATCAACGGCGCGAGCTCCTGCTGGATCCGCGACGGGGAGATCACGTACAACGTGCCCTGCTGCGCCAGCAGCTCC
>Ga0187855_10000710_pt1 | contig 28423 bp, 21 predicted proteins | sample June2016WEW_8_10_2_FD_132969 | JGI IMG/M metagenome (GOLD analysis project Ga0187855, IMG submission 132969) | Peatland microbial communities from SPRUCE experiment site at the Marcell Experimental Forest, Minnesota, USA - June2016WEW_8_10 | ecosystem: Environmental > Terrestrial > Soil >...
GCTTTCTGCCAGACGCCGACGAGGTCTTCGGAGTGAGGATAGGGCAACGGTTTGAGGAGGACGCCCTCGAGAACGCTGAAAACAACGGTGTTGCCTCCTACGCCTGCGGCGAGGGTGATCAGCGTGATGGCGGTGAACATCGGGGCGCGGCCCAGCCTGCGGAAGACCTGCTTGAGCTGACTGCGAAATTCTCTCACGAATGACCTCCGGGGGCCGGACGAGAGCCTGGGTGCGGCATCAACATCATTGGGGGGCTCGCGCTGCTTATAGGTACGAGATTGAGGGGAAGAAGTTCCGAACAACCTTCTTCCGGTGCAAATCTCGAAAAGCGGCATTTAATTGGCAGTCGAAGTTGCATTAGCCGGCTGGAAGCCGGCGCTACGATTGGCTTGCCGGGACCGCTGTGCGTCACGACCTCATTTTTAGGCGCTGGGAAAGAAGAGAGGATAGCGGGCAGCTTGTTCATGGTTCGGGCGGAGGTTCGAGGAGTGGTGCCTGCGAGGTTTCGGTTGTCGGCATCGACGATTGCTTTATTGGCGGAAACTTAGTCAAGGCACGACTGGTCGCTGTCGCAGGTGGGCGCGCGTTCGATGATGGCAGTGCGGCTCGTGAAATCAACGCTATGTGATTGGTGGGGTTTGGATTAGATTCTGTGACCGCATCACCGGTTATTGTGCTTCCTCGTTGAAGGAGATCTGCGATGAAAGAGCCGGAACGGCCTGTTACCGACATCAAGGTGAAACCAATCTCGCGGCGCGCGCTTCTGCAAAGAGCCACTGCAGCCGCAGTGGTCGGGATCGTGGGAAGTGGATCGATTTCAAGAGCGGAGGGAGGCACCGATTCGGTCGAACGGCCACCTAGGGCGGTCGCTGCTGGGGGCGCTGCGGAAAAAGGTAAAGCTTTTCCGGACAAGTTTTTGTGGGGCGCCGCTACTGCGGGACATCAAGTGGAAGGCAACAACACGAACAGCGATCTTTGGGCGATGGAACACATGCCCGAGAGCATTTTCAAAGAGCCTTCGGGCGACGCCTGCGATCACTACCATTTGTATGCCCAAGACATAGCGATGCTGGCCGACCTTGGATTCAACACATACCGGTTTTCCCTGGAGTGGGCGCGCATTGAACCGGAGGAGGGATTCTTTTCGAACGCGGAGCTGGAACATTACCGGCGCATGCTGGCGGTGTGCCGCGAACATCATTTAACTACGCTGCTGACCTATTCGCACTTCAGCCTGCCGCGGTGGTTTGCGTGCAAGGGTGGGTGGCAGAATCCGGCCGCGGCCGATCTTTACGCGCGCTTCTGCGAAAAGGCGACCAGACATCTTGGAGACCTGGTGGGTTACGCATCCACCTTTAACGAGCCGGACGTTCCGCAATTGCTGAACTGGGTTAACTTGCCGGGATCGGGCGGACAGGGCATCGTCGAAAGGATGCAGGGAAATCTGCCCAAAGTCCGCAAGTACCTGAACGCGCCGGAATTCGCGGGCTTCTTTTTGGGCGACGGGAAGAAGATTCGGGACGGGCTGCTGGAGGCACATCACAAGGGCAAAGCGGCGATGAAATCGGTGCGTAGCGACATGCCGGTGGGATTCAATCTGGCGATGTCGGACGATCAGGCGGCACCCAGCGATAGTCATTTGGCGGAGAAACGGGCGGACGTTTACGGGCCGTGGCTGGAAGTTGCTAAGCAGTGTGACTATCTGGGAGTGCAGGTCTATTCGCGATCGATTGTTGGGAAGAAGGATCTGGCGGTGCCGCCGGGGGTGGAGACTACGCAGGTAGGATGGGAGTATTACCCCGAGTGCGTGGAGCACGTGGTGCGCTACGCGAGCAAAGAAACGGGCGTGCCGATCATGGTGACGGAGAACGGAATAGCTACCAGCGATGACAACAGGCGCGTGGAATATTATCAACGGGCACTGACGGGTTTGAAGCGGGCGATTGACGATGGCGTGGACGTGCGGGGATACGTTTCGTGGTCGCTGCTGGATAATTTCGAATGGATGTCGGGGTTCGAGCCGAAATTCGGGATTGTTGCCGTGGATTTAGCGACGCAGAGGAGAACCGTGAAGCCCAGCGGGGCGGTGTTGGGGAATATCGCGCGGAGAAATTCACTTTGAAGCGCCGCCCAGACGGAAGTCTGGCCGCTAAGAAGCGTTCTTGGCTTTGATCTGCTGGACTTCCTCGGTCACGACAGTGAAGTGCGTCAAATTGGCCATGCCGAAGGACGTGGTGATGGCCACGTCGGAGGCGTCCCGGCCCGCGGCAATCAGGACGCGCCCAATCCGCGGTTGGTTGTTGCGCGCGTCAAAAGCCCACCAGCGATTTTCTAGATAAACCTCAAACCAGGCGCTGAAGTCCATGACTCCCGTGACCGGGACACCGATGTCACCCAAATACCCGGTGACGTAACGGGCGGGAATATTCAGAGCGCGGCACATGGTGACGGCCAGATGTTGGAAATCGCGGCAAACTCCGAATCGTTCGGTGTAGACGTCCAACGCGGTTTTCGTGGGACGCGCGTATTGATAACCGAAGCTGACCCTGTTGTGGATCCAATCGCAAATGGCCTGAACGCGAGGCCATCCCGGAGTGACGGCGCCGAAAAGCTCCAGAGCGATGATTGAGAAGCGATCGACTTCGCAGTAGCGGCTATTGTAGAGATAGCGCACCACGTCGTGGGGCAACTCCTGCACAGGGATTTCACGCGCTTCCGGGTTCACTTCATCGGGCAGGCCGGAATCGTAGATTAATGTCGAGTTGCTGAGGCGCAGTGGGCCCTGCTGCGCAAGGAACCTGGTACAGCGGTTTCCGAAGCTATCAATGAAGCTGTCGATCTGTACGGCGGGCTCGACGAGCAATTCGTCGGGCTCCAGGAGATCGGCTACGCGCGATGGGTGGACGTTGAGCAACGCGACCATGGCAACCGGGGCAGGGAGTTCAAACTGAATGTCATAACCTAATCGCAGGATCATGGGTTTCGAAGACTGCAAAGGCAAATGCACGGGACCTCCGCGCCAAAAACTGCAAATTACGAGTGCTTGCGGGCTGTCCACGTCATGGTAGGGCCGCGTCGTATTCCTACGATTGTGCCTGAATTCCGTGTTGCTGGGAGAAACAATCGGTTGTGGAGGGCTGCGCGGTGCCGCGCGGCCATTGGCAGACGCTCCAGACCTATGAACCGAGGCCGAGGCGAATCGGAGACGACGCCGTAATTGGGAAAATTCCAATCAACGTCTATCGAAATGAATGCAGTACCGTGGCCCGCCGGAAAGTCCCGGCTTCCCAAAGCGGCGGCTACAGTGACTCCCGGAAGAGGCGATCAGGGGCAAGGACGTTCGCGGGATCGAACGCGGATTTGACGCGACGCATCAGGGTTAGATCGGAATGAGGACGGAAGTTCAGCGTGGATTCAAGGGCCGGCTTAATCGCCGACGGGGCGAAGAGCAGGGATGCGCGGCCGTCCAAGCTGCGGCCCAGGGAGAAGACTTCAAGGGCCAGCAGGGAAATTGCTTCGGCTGAGGATTCTGTGGCGTCTTTGGGCAGCATGGCGATGTAAAGAGTACCGGAGGCTCGGGCGACCAGAGCCAAAAGTAGGTGCGCCGCATGGGCGACGGATTGGAGAATGGTGATGGCTTTGGCGTGATGCGTCGGCAGGATACTGAGTTTGAAAATAGTGGCGAACGAGTTGCCTTCTCGGAAAAGTGGCAGGGCTTCCCGGAGGCGGCCCCAGATGGAAGGGCGGGTGGTGTCGTCGAGGATTGCGATTGCTGTGGCACCGAACTGCTCGGCTACGCGGGTGAGGTCGCGGACATAACGGCTCACAACTTCAGAAACGCCGGCAAAGGCGGTGCAGAGCTGCCACTCGCGGGCGTGCAACCACTCACCAGGCAAGGGCAGGCTTTCGGCGTCGCGTTGCCTTTCGCGGGCGAACACTGTTAGTTCGGGTGTGGCCGGAGTGCGTTCGGCAAATATCTTCGCAGCGCCTGGATTGATGACGTCGAGAGTCAAAGGAGTCAGCGAGGACGCGGCAATTTTGTCTCGGGCCGCTAGCGCGGCTTCGTGGGTGGAGAAGGAGGCAACGAATCCGCGGCTTCCATCGATGGAAGCGGGGAAGGTGCGAAAGTTGAGACGGGTGATTACGCCGAGGGTGCCGAGAGAGCCGATGAGGAGTTTGTGCAGGTCGTAGCCGGCGACGTTCTTTACGACGCGGCCGCCGCTCTTCACAAGCGCACCGGTGCCGTCGATGAATTCTGCGCCCAGAAGGAAATCGCGAGCGGTGCCATAGGCTTGGCGGAGTGGGGAGTCAATGCCAGAGGCGATTGCGCCGCCCAGAGTTCCTTGTGAGTAGTACGGGACCAGCAGTGGAAGGAACTGTTTCTGCTCGTACAGCGCCGCGTTCAGTCCCGCGACCGGCATGCCGGCGTCCACGCTGACGGTGAGGTCGGCGGGATCGTAGTGAGCGATCTGGTTGAGAGCGCGCATGTCCAACGCGATGTCGTAACGCGTTGGTCGCGCGCCGATCGAGAGTTTGGTGCGGGCGCCAGTCGGAATTACCGCAAGTTTATCCTTTGCGGCGAACCGAATAATTTCGGCGGCTCCTTCGGGGGAGACGGGCCGAGCGACTGCAGAAGGAACCATACCGTCGATGGCGTAGGACTGGATGTCCCCTCCGATGAAATCGTGCGGAGCGTTGGTGATCGATTCCAGGCGCGCGGCAATATCGTTCGTCATGGGCGTCACGCGCGAGTCGCCGGATGCAGCGCTTGCGAACGGATGCGGGTTTCGCCGCAGCCCTTCGTCAGTGGAAAAACCTTGCCGGGATTCAGCGAGCAATGGGGATTGAAGGCATCGTGAACGCGCCGCATCAAGGCGAAATCGGCGTCGGAGAAGAGGAGGGGCATAAGCTCGCTCTTTTCCATGCCGATGCCGTGTTCGCCGGAGAGGCTTCCACCGACTTCGACACAGTAACGAATGATTTCGGCGGATGCTTGCATGGCGCGTTTGAACTGCTCGATGTCGTGCGGGTCGTAGAGAACGATGGGATGAAGATTGCCGTCACCTGCGTGGAAGATATTGCCGATACGAAAGCCGTATTGCTCGCCGATTGCCTGGATGCGGCGGAGGGTCTGCGGAAGCTTGGAGCGAGGAATGACGCCGTCGAGGACGTAGATGCCCGCAGCCACGCGGCCCAGAGCGCCGAAAGCATTCTTGCGCCCTTTCCAGAGCAGATCGCGTTCTTTCTCGTCGCGCGCGACACGCACCTCGCGGGCGTTATGTGCGCGGCAAATTTCGTCAATGGATGCGGCTTGCGATGTGACGGCTTCGGTCAGGCCTTCGACTTCGATGAGCAGGACGGCGGCACTGTCGAGCGGAAAACCGGCGTGGATGTAGTCTTCGACGGTGCGAAGCGTCCAGCCGTCGAGCATTTCGCATGCCGCGGGAGTGATACCGCGAGCGGTGATGTCGGCGACGGTTTCCGAGGCGTCGTCGATCGTATCGAAGATGGCCAGCAGCGTTTTGACAGCTTCGGGCTTGCGAGAGAGCTTGACGGTGATTTCGGTGACGAGAGCGAGCGTCCCTTCCGAGCCAACGAGTAAAGCGGTGAGATCGTAGAGCGAGGGGTCGCCTTGCTGGGTGCCCAGGCGAACGATTTGGCCGTCCGTCAGGACGAGTTCGAGCGCGGTGACGTGGTTTGTGGTTACGCCGTACGCGAGCGTGTGGGGGCCGCCGGCGTTTTCAGCGACGTTGCCGCCGATCGTGCAGGATTTCTGGCTGGAAGGATCAGGTGCGAAGTAAAGGCCGGCGTGTTCGACAGCGCGAGTGAGATCGAGATTGACCACTCCCGGTTGCACCACCGCGCGTCGATTCTCGAAGTCCAGTTCGAGAATACGATTCATGCGAGTAAAGACGATCATCAAGCCGCCGCTGGAAGCGAGTGCGCCACCCGAGAGGCCCGTGCCAGCGCCACGGCCGACAATCGGAACGTTGTGGTGCGCGGCGAGCTTCACGATGCTGGAGACTTCATTCGTCGTTGAGGGAAAGACGACGGCGTTTGGCCGGCCTTTCTCGACCGACCCGTCGTATTCGTAGAGGAGCACATCTTCCGGGAGAGTAAGGACGGCCGAGGGTCCGAGAATCTTTTTGAGTTCGCGGGTCAAAATCTGTGTCATAAGCATCGAAGCTTGGGCGGCGCTAGATTCACTATAGAGAGTGTCGCCATGCCGGCGCAACGGTGCTGGGATGGCGGCGCGCGAAGCTTGTGTTAGTGTAACGTTCGAAGTGGAGAGAGGGACTGATGCCGAAGCCGCGAGTGCTGGCGACGCGACCGCTGTTTCCCGCGGCGCAACAAATTCTAAACGCCGGCTGTGACGTGGAATATTGGACCAAGCCGGAGCGCATCTCCAAAGACGAGCTGTTCCAGCGAGTAAAGGACAAAGAAGGATTGGTGTGCCTGCTCACCGAGAAAGTGAATGAAGAGTTGTTGCGCGCGGCACCGAAGCTGCGGATTGCGGCGAACGTCGCGGTAGGCTTCGACAACATCGATGTACCGGCTTGCACGAAGCGGGGAGTGGTGGCGACGAATACTCCCGGGGTATTGGACGAGACGACCGCGGATTTTGCGTGGACGCTGTTGATGGCCGTTGCGCGGCGAATTGGGGAAGGCGAGCAGTTGGCGCGATCCGGCAATTGGAAAGGGTGGGACCTGGATCAGCTTGTAGGGACCGACGTGTGGGGGAAGACGCTTGGGTTGGTTGGCTTCGGGCGTATTGGGCGGGCGGTGGCGCGGCGTGCGGCGGGATTCCAGATGAAAGTGATCTATAGTGACGCGATTCGAGCGCCGCTGGATGTCGAGAAAGAACTTAAGGCAGAATATCGCGATTTCAACGCGTTGCTGGCGGAGGCGGATTTCGTCAGCGTACACGTTCCGTTGCTCCCGGATACGCGCGGACTGTTTGACGGCCCAAAATTTTACCGGATGAAGCCGACGACATTTCTGATCAATACCTCGCGCGGGCCGGTGGTGGATGAGGCGGCGCTGGTGCACGCGTTGGAGACCGGGAAACTCGCTGGCGCCGCGCTGGATGTGTATGAGAACGAGCCGTTCATTCTTCCGGGACTGAAGCGGCCGAATGTGGTGCTGGCGCCGCACATTGCGTCGGCATCGTTGGAGACCCGCACGAAGATGGCGAGTATCGCGGCGGAAAATGTCGTGGCCTTATTCAAGGGGCAGCGGCCGCCGAATATGCTAAATCCTGAAGTGTTAAAGACGCGTTGAGACGAGACCTCTGATGGCGGATCTGAAGCAACTTGCCCGCCAAATTTTCCTCGAAACATTAGCGGCAATCGATATTCCCGCGGCGATGCAGCGAACGCTGTGGCGGGATGGGTCTGTGCTGCATTGCGGAGACGAGATCGTTGTGGATCTGCGTGCATTCGAACGCGTGTGCGTGATCGCGATTGGCAAGGCGGCGCACGCGATGGCGGAAGGTCTCTTACCGGTGATTCCACCCAATCTCAAATTGCAGGGCGTAGTGTCCGCACCGACTTCGCCCAGGAATGTTCTGCCCAGCTTCGACTACTTTGTTGGCGGGCACCCGATTCCCAACCTGGAGAGTTGGAAGGCCGCCGCGGCGATTCTCGCATTGCTGAGAACCTGCGATCAGCGCTCGCTGGTATTTTTCTTGCTGTCAGGCGGCGGATCGGCGCTCGTAGAATTGCCGCTCGATTCGAAGCAGACGCTCGAAGACACACAGCAACTTTATTCGGCACTGGTGACGTGCGGCGCACCGATCGGCGAGATTGGCAAGGTTCGCCGCCATCTCTCCGCTGTGAAGGGAGGAAGACTGGCGGAGGCGGCTGGGGCAGCGACGAAAATCACTTTGGCGGTCAGTGATGTCCCAGCGAAGCAGGAAGCAGCATTGGCATCCGGGCCCACACTGCCCGATCCAACCACGGTTGAGGATGCGCAAATCGTGCTGACGGAATATGGGTTGCGCACCCACTTGCCGCCGGCCGTGCGCCGATGGATTGATGAAGGGCGGATGATCGAAACACCGAAGACCGGCGATCCAGCATTCTGGAACGCACATTTCTCGCTGCTGCTGGGGATGGATGATTTGTTTCATCCTGCGCATCGCGCGGCCGAAGCAAAGGGATGTGTGACATGCTGCGACAACACCACGGACGATTGGCCGGTGGAGAAGGCAGCAAGATTCTTGCTGGCACAATTGGACGAGTTGCGAGCCATGCATTCGAGGCAAAGGGTGGCTGTGATTTCGGATGGCGAAGTGAGCTCGCCGGTGACGGGAGACGGGATTGGCGGAAGGAATTCAGCGTTTGTGCTGGCTTGCGCCGAGAAGATCGCTGGCCGGAAGGTTGCGGTGCTGAGCGCAGGAACGGACGGAATCGATGGGAATAGTCCGGCCGCAGGGGCCGTGGCGGATGGGGAAACTCTGGCGCGGGCACTGACGCTGGGTATGGATGTCTGGGAGGCGTTCGCGCGCAGCGATGCTTACAACTTTTTTCTGCGGTTGGACGATGCAATTGTCACCGGGCCGACGGGCAATAATTTGCGAGACCTGCGCGTTTTGATCGCGGAACCCTGAAGTTTCCGCGGTCCTTGAAGACGTTCAGCGGCTCACTTTTTAGGCGGGGCCGGAAGACGCAATTCCATGGATTTCAGGCGGTCGTTCATTTCCTGAACAAGCCGCTCGAGTTGTTCAAGCCGCTGCGACACATTGAGTTGATTGTCTGGCGCCGGATCGGCGACGTCTTCCTCCTCCATTGACTCTTCGCCGTGCGATCTGCTCTTTGCTCCCTTTGGGTTTTGCAACCGCTCGATTTGTTCCTTGACCTCCGGAACCATTTCAATGCTGAGATCGTCGGCTTTCAGCAAGGCTTCCAGCGCGGGAATGGCGCTGGCGTCGCCGCGGCTGCCCAGCGCAGTGATGGCTGCCCAGCGAGAGGCGAAATGCGGCTCGCTGAGGTACGAGGCAATCTGTTGGGTGATCTCCTTGTTTTCCTTGTCCAACCGCCCGAGACTTGCGATTGCCGCGCTGCGAGAATCCATGTCTTTGCCAGGAGCAGCCCAGTTGCGGAGCAACGGGACCGCCTTGTTGTCACCAAGGAAACCCAAAGAACGCAGCGCGGCGTTGCGGAGGAAGTCGTCGGGTGAGTCCTCCGCGACATTGGCGGTGAGAATGCCCAGCGCATTGGGTGACTTGACGCGGCCGAGAGCTTCCAACGCACTGGCGCGGGCTCGATAGGAGCGATCGTCGCGCGCAATGGCCTCGAGTTTGGCGGGAACGCTTGGCTCCTGCTTGAAATCGCCGATGCCAGAAACGATGTGATAGCGGATTGCCGGCATCTGATTGGTATCGAGAGAGGCGACGAGATGTTTCAGGGCTGCGGAGCTGCCAATGTGACCGAGGGCGTCGGCGGAAATGGCACGAATCTCCCAGGCTTTGTCGGTGTTGAGCGCAGTGGCTAATGCGGACACCACTTCGTCGTCGTTCTTGATTTTTCCCAGCGCGATTACCGCATCGGCGCGATCGGCGAATTCGGTGGCGTTTTTCAGCTGATAAAGCCATTCCTTCTTTTCTTTGTGGAAGGTTGTGGTTTTGAGAATGTAGCCGCCCTTGTCGAAGAGAACCATTGATGGAGCGGTCTCAGACGGGAAGGTAAACGTCGCGACGTCTTTGGACACATGGATGGGGTAGAGCCTGGCGCCGGACGGCGTGGTGATTTCGACATCGACGGGAACGTCGAAGATGCCGACTGGCCCTTCCACCTTTTGTGTTTGCTTCACGGTCAGCGCAACCTGGTGCTTCGCGGTGTCGTACGTGTACGCAAGGTCAAACTTTGGTGCGCCCGCGCTGTAAATCCATTGATGGAAAAAGTGGTCCACGCTGACGTGTGTGGTCTCTTCGATCGCCTTGATCAGATCGGATGTGACCACGTTCTTGCCGCGATTGACATCCAGATAGTGTTTCAAGCTGCGCCAGAAGTTTTCGTCTCCGATTTGATGGCGCAACATATACAGAACCCATCCACCTTTTGTGTACGCGTTTCCATCGAATTCACTGGAGTCGTCAAAGTCGAAGCGCACGATCGGCTTTTGATACAAGTCAGGCATGGCGAACCATTCGCGCGCGGCGCTCCAGGTGTTGTAGTCGGCTTGATCTTTCGGGTAGTAAAACTCCATCCATACCGTTTCGAAAAAAGTCGCGAAGCCTTCGTTGAGCCAGATGTTGCCCCAATCCTTGCAGGTAACCAGATCGCCGAACCATTGATGGGCGAGTTCGTGGGAGATAAGGTCATCTTCATCGGTAGGAAACTCTGGTATCAGCTTGGGGCTTTTCAGCGAACTGGACGTGTTCGTGGTAGCGCTCGAATTTTCCATACCGCCGGCGACGAAATCATCCACCATGGCCTGCGAGTATTTTTCCCACGCGTAATCAACGCCGATTTTCTTGTCAAAAAGCTCGATCATGGCGGGCGTTCGGTCGTAATTTGGGAGCAGGCGATCGCCACGACCTTTAGGAGCGTAGTAGGTGATAGGAAGGCCACGCAGGGACTGTTTTACCTCGTCGAACTCGCCCGCAACCACGCTAATGAGGTAGGTGGAGCTGGGCTGTGATTCCCGCCATGTCCAGGTCTTCATGGAGTTGCCAGCGTCGGAGACGTTAATCAATTTTCCATTGGCCACGGTCAGCCACGATGCGGGCACCGTCAAGATCGTTTCCGTGGTCAGGCGGTCGTTCGGATAGTCGTAGGTCGGGAGGTAACAACGCGTATCTTCGGATTCTCCCTGGCTCCAGATTTGCTTCGGCCGATCGGGATAGTCTTTGTCTGGCAGAATGAAGTAGAGGCCTTTCGTGGGCTTGCCTTCATAGTGGATCTCGATTTCGTATTTGTCGCCGGGATGTGACGTCGCGGGCAGAGGCACGATGAGCTTGGCGGCGGTGGTCTCGAACTTAGCGGGCGACTTGTTTACGGTGACGCTTTGGATGGTGAGGCCGACGGAGTCGAAAGAAACCTTGGAGATATTGTCGCGGAGAATAGAAAGTGTGTGAGTGACGTCTCCCAGAACTTTTCTCTGCTCGACGTCAAAGCGCAGAGCAATCTTGGAGTGCTGAAGGTCGTAGTCGCGGGTGCGAGAGTAAGGCTCGTCGGCCTGGAGATAAAACACCGAGAAAATTAGTGCAGTAAAAGCGCCCATTGCCAGGAATCCGAGGTGGCTTCGATTGGCTGCACGGGGTGAGGTCACGATCATTCCGCTTGTCTCCAAAAAAACGCGATATCGTCAAGAATCCACTGCAACTTCAGAATCCCATGGCGTGTCCATACTTGTGCGACACGGTTGGCTCCAATTGCCGTGCGCCCAAAAGCAAGGGTTCTGTACGGGATACAGATCCAGAGGTAGCGAACCTTGCTATTTTCGCATCGCCGGGGACCTCGGGCGAGTGCCGGCGGTATACCGCTTGCCGTGATTGCAAACGGCAAATAGGCCCTGAATGCGTCTCGAAAGGGGAAGCGTTCTGTCGAGCGTTGGCCGACGGTGGGAACCGCACGCGAACTTGGCAGCTTCAAATTAGTTAGACGCAGCCGAGCGGCAATGGTTACCCGTTTCGCAACCATACGGTGCTTGCCACGCGAGCCGGTCGGCACTAAGATGCCTGCAATTCCGGTATTACCTTCCAGGAGGCATCCATGCGGCGAGACACGGTGTTCATCGGGTTGCTGTTCGTGTTGGCGTGGCTGGCTCTATGTGCAACGCCGCCAGCCCAAGCGCAAATCGGAAAATATGTCCCGATTCCCGCGGGATCGGATGCCGATCACGCCCTGACGGAAATCAATGGGTCCACCGACCCGGCGCAAAAACTGGCGCTGATCGACAAGTTTGCCGCGAACATCGCCCAGGGTGACATGGCCATAGTGGCCGACGATCTCTATGTCAACTATTACCTTGCCGCCAAGAATTACGACAAGGCGTTCGAGTATGGCGATAAATTGTTCGCGCTCGATCCCGATAACCTTGCCAACGGCGTGAACATGGTTCGCGCGGCCCAAGAAAAAGGTGATACCGACAAGCTATTCTCCTACGGTGACAAAGTAGCAGGAATTCTGAAGCGCTATCAGGACGCGCCGGCGCCAGAAGGGACGACGTCGGCCGATTGGGACAACCAGAAAAAACAGACGTTGCAGAACGCCCACGACAGTGTGATTTACGTCCAACAGTTGATCTTCAATGGAGCCTATCAAACACGCGATGTGGCAAAACGGGCCAGCCTGCTGGTGCGATTCGCGCAAATGTTCCCTGACTCTCCCTATGCCGATCAGGCGATGGGCGTAGCGGCGGCTTCCTATCGGCAGACCCAAAACGCCCCCAAAATGCTGGAGGCAGCGAACGCGGTGCTGGCTAAGGATCCCAACAATGTGGGAATGCTGATCCTCCTGGCGGACTACTATAGCGAAAAGGGAGAGCAACTCGACAAGGCGGAGACGTATGCGAAGAAAGCGGTTTCGGTGCTGGACACCGCCAAGAAACCAGATGGCCTGACCGACGAACAGTGGCAGCAACAGAGCGCGCTGCAGAAAGGATTGGCGCTCAGCGCGCTAGGCCAGGTGAACATCGAGAAGAAGAACAACGCGCTAGCGGTTGACAATTTCAAAGCAGCAGCGCCGTTGCTGAAGCCGGACGCGAACAGCTACGCCCGCAACCAGTACCGGCTTGGTTTTGCGTTGCTGAATTTGAAGAAGATTCCAGAGGCGAAGGCAGCGCTGACCGATGCGGCGTCGGTGGATAGCGCCTACAAGGCGTTGGCGCAGGAAAAGTTAAAGGCCATATCGGGCGCTACTGCCGCACGGGCGAAGTCATAGGCAGATGAGATCTGGAATCGCGAACGTAGTATCGCACATCTAATACATAGGGTTAGTTTTAGATGGATTTCGCAAGAAGTTTGACTACGGAGAATCTATGACAGAGATTGCGACATTTGGCGCGGGCTGTTTTTGGGGAATCGAGGCAGCGTTCCGGCGAATTCCAGGTGTCGTCGACGCGGCTGTCGGCTATAGCGGCGGGCACACAGTCAATCCAACGTATAAGGACGTGTGCACCGACGAAACCGGACACGCGGAAGTTGTGCAGGTGACATTTGATCCGGCGAAGCTGAGTTACGAGCAGTTGCTGGATGCATTCTGGCAGATGCACGACCCGACACAAAGAAACCGACAGGGACCCGATTTTGGCTCGCAATACCGCACGGCCATTTTCTTTCACTCGCCAGAGCAGGAAGCTGCGGCGAAGAAGTCGAAGGCGGCGCTGGACGCGAGCGGGAAACTGAAGCGGCCCATTGCGACGGAAATCAGTGCGGCCGGGCCGTTCTATCGTGCTGAAGAATATCACCAGAAGTATCTGGAGAAGCGCCGCGCGGCGTCCTGCCACTTTTAGCGCGGGGGTTACGCGTTTTCCCGGCGACTCTTAATATCAATTATAGGTAAGGCGTGCGGGCGGGACATGGGTCCAGCCCGCATTTTCTTTTTGGGAACTTAGATCCAGCACTGGCTCAGACCTGAAGCACGTCGCCTTCGCGAGCGACTACTTCGTAGAGAACAGGGTTAACAAAGAATCCCAGCAACAAACGCGAAACCAGGCCGGCGACGACGACGATCGCGAATGGCTTTTGCGTGTCGCTCCCAACGCCAGTCGAGAGCGCCGCCGGTAGTAACCCGAGGCAGGCCACCAGAGCGGTCATCATAATGGGGCGCAGGCGGAGCAAGGAAGCCTCGCGGGTGGCGTCGCGAACGGAAGCGCCTTCGAGCCGAAGCTTATTGATGTAGCTGACCAGGATGACGGCGGTTTCGACCGAGACGCCGAGGAGCGCCAGCAGCCCGAGACCGCTGGATACGCTGAACGGGATGTGCAGGACCTTGAGGGCGATCAGGGCGCCGACGGGTTCCGTGAGAACCACACCGAGCGCGATGGTAATCGGAAACTTGAAATTGCCGTAGAGCGCGAAAAGAATCAGGAAGATCAGAAAGACAGCGAGCGGGCCGATAACGTAGAGCTGAGATTTCGCCTCCAGAAGCTCGCTGTATTCGCCGCCCCAATCCAAACGGTAGCCTTCGGGCAGCTGGACGGATTTGGCGACGGCTTTCTGGCCGGCCTGAACAATGCCTTCCAGGTCGCGCCCGGTTACGGAGAACTGGATCCCGATGTAGCGCGAATTGTTTTCGCGATAGATGAAGGATGCCCCGGCGGACTCCTTAATATCAGCGAGCTCCGAGAGCGGAATCTGCTGGCCGCCAGGCGTGGGGACCAGGAGATTGGCAATCTGAACGGCGTTCGAACGATACTTCGGCTCCATGCGCACGACGAGATCGAAGAGTTTTTCGCCCTGGATGACCTGCGTGGCGGCTTGGCCGCCGACGGCGGTCTGTACCACGGCCTCAACGTCGCTGACGTTGATGCCATAACGCGCGATTTTCGGACGGTCGATATCGACAATGAGGTTAGGTTGGCCAAGCTCGCGGACGACAGTGAGCTCGGTAAATCCCGGAGTCTTGTCGAGGATATTCTTGATCTCGACGGCTTTCTTCTCGAGAACCTCGAGGTCCGGACCGAAGACTTTCACGGCTAGCGCGGACTTTAGCCCCGTGAGGGCCTCGTCAACGGCGTCTTCAGCGGGCTGCGTGAAGTTAAAGATGACGCCAGGATAGGCGTCTAGTTTTTTCTCGAGATCCTTCTCCAATTCCTCTTTGGTGTGAATCGCGCCGGACTTCCAGGTTTGGTCGTCGTAGGGCTTCAATCCAACGTAAAACTCGCAGTTGAAGAAGCCAGTGGGGTCGGTGCCGTCATCCGTCCGCCCCAGTTCGGAGCCGACGACGGTGACCTGCGGATATTTGATTAAAACATTACGAACTTGCGGAGCGAACTTGGCGGCGTCCTCGAAGCCGATCGTGTACGGCATGGTGGCACGGACCCACACAGCGCCTTCGTCAAGGTGCGGAAGAAATTCTCCGCCGATCAGCGGAACGAGGAGAAGCGTGGCACCGAAAATGGCAAAAGCGCCGAACACCGTGAGCTTGGGATGATCGAGGCACCACACCAGGCGGCCGGCGTATCTCTCGCGTACCCAGTTGAAAATGCGATTGGGTTTTTCTTCGACGCCGCTTTTGAACCAGTACGAGACAATCACCGGCACGAACGTGAGCGTGAAAATAAGAGCGCCGATCAGAGCGAAAGCCATGGTGTCGGCCATCGGGTGGAAAAGTTTGCCCGAGGGTCCGGTCAGGGCGTAGATGGGGAGGTAGCCTGCGATGATGACGGCAACGGAGTAAAAGATCGGGCGGTCGACGTCGCGAGCGGCGTGCAGGATGACTTCGTGGAGATTGTAGTCGGTGCCGCGGCGCTCGGCGAGCTCTCGATAGATGTTCTCGACCATGACGATGGTGCCGTCGATAATGATTCCGAAGTCGATGGCGCCAATGGAGAGCAAATTAGCGGCCTCGCCGGTGGCGTGCAGAAAAATGAACGCAAATAGCAGCGCCAGGGGAATGGTCAGCGCAGTGATCACCGCGGCGCGGAAACTGACCAAAAAGAAAAGCAGAACCAGAAAAACCAGGATCATCCCGCGAAGGAGATTGCCCTCGACGGTGCTCGTGGTGACCTGCACGAGATCGCTGCGATCGTAGTAGGGGTGAATTCTTACGTCGGGGGGAAGTATGCTGCGGTTGAGCTCGTCCGTTTTTCGCTCGACGCCGCGCAGCACGTTTTGGGTTTGCTCGCCGCGCCGCATCAAGATGACCCCTTCGACGGCGTCGTCGTTATTTTTGACCTTGTCCTGGAAGCCGAAGATGCCAAGGCGCACCGCGTGGCCGATCACTACCTGGCCCACGTCTTTCACGCGGATCGGAACGCCGTTGTTGTTGCCAACGACGACTTCGCCAATGTCGTCGGTGGACTTGAGAAGGCCCAGTCCCCGCACGTAGTAAAACTGACCTCCCTGTGTGTAGAACCCACCGCCCGTGTTGGCGTTATTCGCTTGAAGAGCGTTGAAGACCTGCACGACCGGAAGATGGAAATTGTAGAGCCGCGCGGGATCGAGCAGGACGTGATACTCCATCGTGGGTCCGCCGAATCCCGAGTCGTCCGCAACGCCGGGCACGCTGCGATAGGCGCGCTCGATAATCCATTCTTCGTAGGTATGCAACTCCATTGGCGATCGGTCCGGGCTGTCGATCACGTAGCGATAGACCAGGCCACTGGGACTGAACAGCGGCGCCATGCTGGGCGTCACACCGGTGGGGAGCTGCGCATCGGCGATGCGCTGGAAGATAACCTGACGAGCGAAGTAAGAATCCGTGCCTTCGTCAAAGGTAAGGATGACGTCGGAGAGACCATAAAGAGAGATCGAACGCATGTAGCGCAGGTTCGGCGTGCCATTCATGGCCAACTCGAGAGGAAGCGTGGTGAGCCGCTCGACTTCTTCGGCGGCATGCCCAGGCCACTGGGTGATGAGCTCGACCATCGGCGGAGAGAGATCGGGGTACGCGTCCACGGGCATGCGCTTAAACGAGATCGCTCCGGCGACCACAATCAGAACGCTGAACATCAATACGACAAAGCGTTGTTGCAGCGCGAATTGGACAATGCGGTGGATCATGCGTTATGCCTGCGGATTGTCGCGAATTTGAGCAGTGTGGGCATGGGATGGGGTTTCTTAGTGCTGCAGCGAGTTCTTAAATTGCAGGAACAAGCTGCCGTCGCCTACGACGTCCTCGCCTTCCTTGAGACCTTCCTGTACCAGGGTGCGGCCGTCCTGGCTGTCGCCGATCTTCACCAGCCGCCGGGCGAACTGATTGGAGGCCACTTGCACGTACACGAAAGGCTGATTTTCCGTATCGCGCAACACGGCGGCGTCCGGGACAGTCAGAGCATTTGCCAGCGCACCAGCATGAACGTTTGCCGTTACGTACATATCTTTCTTGAGCTTGTAACCCGGATTCTCGGTGACGATGCGGGCTTGCAGTGTGCGGGTCGTGGGGTCGAGCGCGTCGGCTACGTAAGATATTTTGCCGTGGAAAATGTCCGGATAGGCATCCGTGGTGATGTCAACGCCGTCTCCGAGGCGCACGTACGCGAGGTCGTTCTGGTAGACGTTCACCAGAACCCATACCGTGCTCATGTCCGAGATAGTGAAGCACTGCGTCGAGCCGGCTTGAAGCAATTGACCAGGACCTACCAGCCGCTCCACAATTTGCCCGGCCACCGGCGCTGGGACTGGGATCTGGCCAGTCGATTTCGGCGGCTCCTTCACCATTGCTGCGGGGTCGCGAATGCCGAGGGCGCGAAGAGCATCCTCGGCCGATTGCTGATCGGCTAGCGCTTCCGCCCGGTCCGACTCAGCTTGCTGCAGGTCGCGTTCCGCGATGGCTTTGTGTTCGTAGAGATCCTTGGACCGATCGTAGTTCTTGTCCGCCAGTTGAAATGTGCTGATTGCTTTCAGATAGGCGGAACGCGCGGCGGAATAGTCGGGACTGGTTACCGTCAAAAGCGTTTGACCCGCGTGAACAATTTGGCCGGGCTCCGAGAGAATTTCCTGCACCGGCCCACCGACCGCACTGAAGACGGGAGTGGTCTTGAAGGCGTTGTAAGCGACCGCGCCGGTCAACCGCAGGACGCGAGGAAGCTTCGACTTTTCGACGGAAACAACCTGGATATGCGACATCTGCTCAGGTGGCAAGGTGAAAAGTTCGGCAGTGTCTGCTTTGTTCTCTCCGGTTGAGTACGAAGTCATTTTGGATTCCGACTCGCCAGGGCCGCCCCCACACCCCCACGATACGAACGTGATCGCGGCGACAGTCAATGCCGCGACGAAATGCAACCCAAGGGATGGCTTGCGTTTGATCATGGCAGGTTCCTCGTTCCGACGGCTTGGCGCATCTGCTCTAGTGCAGTCATGTAGCTGGCGAGTGCCTGGCGATAGGCGAGCTGATTGGCGCGATACGTCCGCTCGGCATCCAGAAAATCCAGCAAGCTCGCCGCGCCGCGCTTGTAAGCGTATTCCGTGATGTCGCGTGATTGTTTGGCCTGATCGACGTAACCCCCGCGGTACAGCTGGATAATTTCGTCGTTGGAATGCAACGCCGCATAAGCGTCCACGATATCGGTATTCACCTGCTGCGCCGTTTCGATTGCCTGCTCCTCTGCCTGAGTAATAGCGAAGCGTGCCCGGGCGATTTCGCCCTGGTTACGATCGAAAATCGGCAGGTCAATGTTGAAGTAAAATGCGCCGCTATTGATGCCGGCCGTGTGCGTGTAGTCGAAGGTCACGCCCAGATCCTTCTTGCCGTTCGCTCGCATCAGGGCTTCCTGGCTGCGGGCCGCCGTCACCCCTTGCTGCGCGGCGCGCAGATCGGGGCGGTTCTGCATGCCCAGGACTTTGAGATCTTGCACGTTGGCATGCACGGGCTGATAGTCCAGGTCGCCTTCGACGTCGAACTCATCAGGCACCGATTCAAAACCGAGAAACTGACGCAAGCCGGCAAGCGCCTGTACCTTCGCGAGGTATGCCGCCGAAAGGTCACTCTGAAATTGCAGTAACTGCAGCTTGATCTTGAGCAGGTCGCTCTCGCTCATGTCGCCGTCCTTGAAGCGCGCCTCGCTGATGATTACCGTTTGCCGAAAGCTTTCCGCGTCTTGCTTCGCAAGATCGACCGTGGATTGCGCGAGCAGCACTGCGATGAATTGCTGGCTGGTGTTGAAAATCAGCTGGCGCTGATCGTCATCCACTTGCGAAACGGTCACCGCAGTTTGGTCGCGCGCCGCTTGCAGCCGATGCTGCCGCTTCTTGCCGCGCTCGAACAAATAACTGATGCCGAGGTCGAACTGTGCATCATTCTCGAGGTAATTTGCGTTGAACTGGCTGGGACTGAACAGCGGGAAAAACTGTGTGTCCCACGATAGGGTCGGATTTGGACGGAGATTGGCGGTAACTTCCTCGGCCTGATTCTGGAAAATCGTGGTCCGCGCCGCCTGCAGGGCGTGATTGTGCTGCAGCGCCAGGCGAATCGCTTCGTCCATCGAAATTCGCGCAGGCGCATTCTGCGCGGGTGCCGGCGCCACTGCTGGCGCCGAAGGCGGCGGGAGCGGCGGCATCTTTTGCCCCTGCGCCGCGATGGATGCAGGCATGGCCAGCAGAGCCATAGCCCATCCCATTCGTCTCCTCATGACTAGGACTCCTGATCCCTCTGCAACACGCAGAGGAATCGACCCAAATGGAAGTGCGGAACGACGAGAGAAAACGTAGGAGGATCTAAAGGGAAGGAGGCGCGCGCGGCGACGTCGTTCGTGGGGTGTCGGAAGAAATTTCGAACGCGACAGTTGGATTTTCCACGCGATCCAGGACCGGAATAATCGTCACGCTCGGGGCCGACGTTAAGATCGCCCCTCCGGCGGTCGCGCAAACGGGACAAGTATGTGTTGCGGACGGCTCCGACCCCTGGTCGAAACAAAAGTGGAATTGCCCGAAGAGAAGCAGCAACCCGAGGAGCAACAGCAAAACCACCCGCATGTTCTTTCGTGGCATCTAGTTGGCAGGACGCAGCTTAGGCAACAAAGGCGGTCAGGTCAAGGGGTTCGTTTCCTAGGTCCTGTCGGTTCGTGAGAGCGGAGATTTCTTGTGAGCCCATGCCAAGGGCGGAGAATGCGGGAGGAGTCGCTGTGATCCCCTCCCGCGACGACCCCGACGATCAGCGAATCGCTGTGACTGCCGGCGTGCTCACTTCCACGGTTATGCCGCCCGGCGCCTTCTGGTAGAAACCGAACGTCGGATCCCCGCCCCGCTCCAGCACTTGCGGAATAGGCGGCTCGTGTCCGGCGTTCTTTATCTGCTGGTACGCCGACCGGACCGCGTCCTCATCGGCAACGACAAATCCCACGTGGAAGAGCGGAGGGTAGGTTGTGTGTTGGCCGTTCTTGCCGTACATCAGGATCAGAATAAAGCCATCTTGACCCTCAAGAACCGCGAACTTACCGTTGCCTTGGCGGTCGGTTACTCGGAATGCAAAACACCGCTCGAAAAACTCCGCGCAGCCCACAACGTCATTAACGGTCAGATTTATGTGATTTAACTTAAACATTCGTGATGCTCCTTTTGCTTTAGTTCGCGTGGGTAATGGAACCAGCAAGGAGTGATTCGAGGAATCCTGCCGAAACCCAGCCCACGTGGGTCAGTGGCAACTGCAAACCACTGCCTTGCCGTGGGCCTCACCCGATCGAGTGGACAGGACCAGCAAGCGCTGGCGGACCGGACTTACCAAACCGGCCCAGTCTATTTCGGCTATCCCTCAGATGCGGCAAATCCGCAAAAGTTACAGTAAGTGAGATGGACTCGATACGTTTTAGGTAAGCGCGCGGCCGAAAGGTGGCGGAGAGGGTGGGATTCGAACCCACGGTACGGTTTCCCGTACGCTCGCTTTCGAGGCGAGTACTTTCAACCGCTCAGTCACCTCTCCGCGGCTATTTGCCATCGTAACAGACGCTTCGGTTTGCGAGCAATGCACTCGAAGCCGCTGGCGCAACGCCTTTCTCGCGGAACCCCGGCACCTAGCGTCGGTCGGCGAAAAATGACTGAATGATCGCAGCGCATTCATCGCCCAGAACGCCCGCCGTCACCTCCACCTGATGATTCAGCCGCGGATGAGAAAGAACCTCAAAACACGAGCGAACCGCACCACCCTTGGGATCGTCGCACCCATAGACGACTCGCGGCACTCGAGCTTGAATGATCGCTCCGGCGCACATGCTGCAGGGCTCAATGGTTACGTAAAGCGTAGTCGCAGCCAGACGGTAGTTGCCTAAGGCGCGGGCCGCTTCTCGCAACACCACAATTTCGGCGTGCGCCGTGGGATCGCAATCGCGAATCGTTCGGTTGCCCGCCCGCGCGATCACCTTAGCCTCGCGCACCAAAACTGCCCCTACCGGTACCTCTCCCTCCAAAGCCGCCGCCCGCGCCTCTTCTAGTGCCACTCGCATGTAGTCCAGATCAGTGTCCATCTCTCGGCGAGAGAATAGCACGCCCAACCCGCCGCCGAATTTAGGACCACAACGTTCGACCGCAGGGAACCGCGCTGAAATCCATTTGCCGCGGGCGCTCACGATGACTCTCTGGCATCTCTGTCATCAGAGCTCCGAGCCCTCTGCGTTAACTCTTTCTTTCTCCGCCGGCTTCTTGACAATTGAAGTACGCGCAAACAAACTACTCCGCATGGTCGAGGTCGTCGCTCACGCAAAATTACAAACCACCGTTCTCATTTGGCGTCCCGCCCGCTGAAAACTCCGCATGGAAATCCGAAGAGATCCAATCACGCAAAGCTGGGTAGTCCTGGGGCAGCGCGAACATCTGGACGATGGCCCAGAGCCGTGCCCGTTCGATGGTGGCATTGTCGAAAAACAACCCGCTATTCTGACCTTTCCTGCCGAGGGTTCCTGGCAAGTCCGCGTTCTTCCGCATCCCGATCCGCTCTACCGCATTGAAGGAGAACCCGGCCGCCTGGCCGAAGGAATGTACGACAAGATGGGCGCCCTCGGCGCTCACGAAGTGATCGTAGAAACACCCCATCACGACAGACGCATGTCGCAATTCAGCGACGACGAGATCGAGCGCGTTCTCTGGGTCTGGGCCGCCCGCATCGCCGACCTGAAGAAGGATTCGCGCTTCAAGTACGTCGCCGTTTTCAAAAATCAGGGGGCCTTGGCCGGCGACGAATGGTCCCATGCACATTCCCAGATTACCGCCACGATCTTCGTGCCCCGCCGAATTAAGTACGAACTGAGTTCCGCGAGCGAGTGGTACCGTGAACGCGAGCGCTGTATCTTCTGCGACGTCGTGCGCCAGGATGAAAAGCAGGGCAAGCGCATCGTTGATGTACAGGGAGAATATTACGCGCTCTGCCCCTATTCCTCACGTGTTCCGTATGAAATGTGGTTGATGCACCGCAAGCACAATCATTTGTTCGAACAACCGAGACCCGGCTCTAACCGTAAACATCTCGCGGCCTTGCTTGGCCGTGTCTTGCGAAGATTGGACAAGATCGCGCCCGCATTTCATCTCGTCGTTCACACCGCTCCCAATACCCGCAACAAAAAAGGCGAGCTAGCCGGCTATTGGAAGACCCTCGCCGAAGATTTCCATTGGCACATCGAAATTCTTCCCATTCTGGAAAAGCGCAGCAAGTCCTACAGCATCAAAGAGGTTTACTTCAACTCACTCTTCCCGGAGCAAGCCGCCGAACAATTGCGTTCGCTGGATCCCAATTCATGAGGCCGCGCCTTCCCGGCCGCGCCTTGCACTCCCAAACCGGTGGAATCATTTCCTCCCTTCTCTCCCTACTTTTTGTCGTCGTGTTCTGCGCCGTCTTGTATCTGGCTCGCGGACCGTTGCTGCGATTCGCGGGAGAAAGCTGGATCGTCGAGGACCCGCTCGACCGTGCCGACGCCATCATCGTTCTAAGTGACGACAACTTTTACGCGGATCGCGCCGCACACGCCGCCGACCTGTACCGTCACGGAATGGCCCCGCTCGTGGTCGCCAGCGGCCGTAGGCTGCGGCCCTACGCCGGCATCGCCGAGTTGATGCAGCATGACTTGATTGAGCGCGGCGTACCGAAAGACAAGGTCCTGTCCATCGCTCACAACGCTGCGAACACCAGGGAAGAGGCCCAGGCGCTGGCACCGCTGGCCCTCGAGCACAAATGGCGCAGCGTCATCGTTGTAACCTCGAACTATCACACCCGCCGTGCTCGCTATATTTTCCGGCGCGTCTTCCCGGCCCAAATCGAGGTACGCGTTTCCGGGTCCCATGATGGCGATTTCGACCCGGAACACTGGTGGCAGACGCGCAGTTCTCTCAAAGAACTAACCCGCGAGTTCGCCGGCATGATTGTCGCCATGTGGGAACTCCGTGGTCACCACGCCGCCAGCACTGCCACACCAGCCATTGTGGGATTGAGCCTTCTAATCCCACAACAGATAGTGTAGCGCGTGACGTAACACCCCAGATTTGCCACCTCCCATTTTCCTTTACTCTCGCTAAGCCCTGTACTATCTTCGCCTTTCTGAGTCGCGCGCCCAACACAGCCGACGAAATGCGACTTCGAACATCAAATTCTTTCGTCGAGGTGTCCCAATGTGGAAGAAAGAAGACGCAAAACCTCTGGGAGTTCCGGAGCATTCTTCAAGTCCCAGCGCGCCGCCACTCAGCCCATCTGGCAGCCAAACCGCCGGCAGCCATCGTGATGCTTCTGCCGCGCCACCCGTTTCTTCCCGCGCTGCCGCCTGCATCAGTCAAGGCATTCGCATCAAAGGCGAAATCACCGGCAGCGAAGATCTTTTTGTAGACGGCCCCATCGAAGGCAAACTCAATTTGACGAATGGCAGCCTGACCGTAGGTCCCAACGGCACCGTGAAGGCCGATGTCGTTGCCCGCGAAGTCATCGTCCGCGGACGCCTCGAGGGCAAGATCCAAGGTCGCGAGCGTGTTCAGTTGTGGAGCACCGGACAAGTGATCGGCGAAGTTCAGACGGAGCGCTTGGCCATCGAAGATGGCGCCGTGTTGCGTGGTAAGGTGGAAACGGGCAAGCCGATTGATAAACCCAGCAACGACCGCGGCGCCGCCGTGGCCGTGGCTGGAAAATCTTCGGTGCCAGCTGGGACCGCGACGATCTAAATCATGAGTCTACTCAACAAGCTTGGCATCGGACCCGGCAATGGGCCCAGCCGTGAGGTCTCCCGCTCCGTGACTTCGGCGGCCGGCTCGGCCGACAGGTCGCGTCCAAAGAGCAACCTCCCCGCCCCGGCAGTGGGAACCACTCGCGTCGCTTCCTCCAGCGAAACCTCCCGCGTCTCAAACGGTCTGAAGGAACTGTTGTGGAATCTCGACGGTCTCGGCCGAGGCACTTTGCTGGATCTAGGTTCGGCTTGGCAGACCACCCTCAGCTTCTTTATTGAGAAGGGTTTCCGCGTCACCGCCGACGATCTTCTCCGCTCTTGGAAACAGTTTCTGGACCAGGAAGAAAAGAACCTTCGCGAAGCCGGCAGCACGAAAGATCCATCGGTGGACATGACTCCCGCCGGAAGAGCGACCCGGTTCCTCGAATCCAATCTCAAATATCCGGCCTCTTCTTTTGACGCTGTGCTCCTCTGGGACGTGTTGGATTATCTCGAACAACCCATGGCCACCAAAACCGTGGCCTGCGTCACCGAGCTTCTGCGCCCAGGCGGCGTCGTCTTCGCGATGTTCCACAGCAAGAAGCCGGAAGGATTTCAGCGTTACCGCGTCGCGGATTCGAACACCTTGCAGGTCATATCTAGCCCGGTACTTTGCCCGGCGCAGCGCGTTTACCAGAATCGCGAAATCCAGGATCTCTTCGCGCGATACCGCACCACCAAATCATTCATCGCCCGCGACCAGCTTCGCGAAACTCTCTTCATTAAGTAAAAACGGCGTTCAACCGCGGCCGACCGTTATTTGCGCCTGTAGTCGCCTACACCAGACATGTCGGATATCGGAATGCGAACGGTCTTCGGCGCTACGCGCGGTTCCCTAGCTTGTTCTCCTGCTTCGGCTTGACATTCCAGGTGGTTACATCCCCGCCGCAATGCCCCAGCACGCGAAGGCGCTGTTTAGGGTAGTACAATACTGATAGACACCGTAAATCGCGCCCGCCAGGCCCTTGAGTTTGTTAACAATCTGCGTCGGCGATGTCCCCGCCGGAAAAGCCGGCACGCTGACCTGCGGTTCGGATGCGTTTCGTACCGAGAGCCATTTCGGCTGTTTGCCTGTTGGCAGCGTGCTGATTGCATAGAACGCGAACGCGTCGTCCGTGTCGTTCATGATGCCGAGCGCTTGGAGACCCTCCGAGTCGTTGTTGTCATCGACGGTGAGATAGTCGGCCGAGACGATGTCCATCGGCTCTGGGCCGGGCACGGGATTGACCCCTGCCAGATAGATCGCTGGCGCCTGGGTGTTCTTTTTCAGAAAGGAGTATCCGGGCCTCCCCGCAATCTTGCTGTAGCACTGTTGCAGTCCCGGCATCGATAGCGCCGTGAAACTTGCGGCAGCCTGTTTGATGTAGGTGTCATCCACCGGAATGGTATTCGTCAGCTGCGTGTTGTTCTTGCTCAGCGTATTTAGTTTCGGAAACGATGGGTACGTCTCTTTACAGTGGAGGCGCGCCGAATTGGTGATCACCACGTCTCCGCAATTTACTTTGCTGCCGATCCCACCCGCAGTCCCCGTGCTGATGACCAGCTTCGGTTCCAATTCGCCGACGAGTTGTGCGATCACTGGAATGAACGGCAAGCTGGGTCCGTTCGTCTTCGGATGCAGTTCCGTTTTGTACAGCGCCACTCTTGTTGTTCCAACGGTGAGGGAAAACAGGTGACCAAATATCCCGGCGCGAAGGGAATCGTTGTCGCTCAGTCCCTGGATGGAATTCTTGAACTGATCGAAATTGTGGGCATACGGATACCACGTTTTCTGCGTCGTCGCTGTCCACCCGGACTTGCCCGTGAAAACATCGAGCAGTGCACTGGTTTCCGGGTCAGTGTAGAGAATGATCAAAACGTCGATGACCCCGGATGGTGCCGGCCCCGTGATTTTTTTTCCCGGTGATAGACCGCCCAAAGTCGCAACTTTAGGCGCCCGATTCGCGGGCCACGCTACCGGCCCAAGGTTGATGATCACCGGGCTTTCCTGCATCGCGGCGGCCGCGAAGGCGTCGCTCCTGGAAACTCCGGCGAATGTGCCGCTTCGAAAAATAGTATCTGCAGAGGCGTGTGGCATAGTGGACTCCTGTGCTGCTCGACCGAGGTGGGACTTCTGGGGGGCGAGCCTACTCCACTCAGTATCAGTTATACAAGTAGATAGTGCGTACGTACGACTATTTCCACAGGTTCGACCTGCACCTTCACGCCTCCTTCAAATTGTTCGCTTGCGTTTGGCAAAACCGAGGAGTAAATCTGGGGCGTGAGCTCCACGAGCTCCGGAGGGGAGCATGACTCCACCGGGCTTAGAGCGAAGCACAAGCTGATCACACCGCTCTCGCGGTGCGCGTCGCCCAGAAACACCACACGTAACTTGCGGCGCTTCCGAGACGACACCAGCAAAAAGCAAAACGGGGAGCCTTCCGGCTTCCCGTTTTCGCATTAGTGACTACTGATTTCGAGTGGTGGTGTGATGGGCTGCGCGGTGGTGCGCTCCGGCGTGTCCCCTGCGCCCATGATGCCGGTGATGTCTCGCTGGTTGTGCCGCGCTTGCGGCCTGGATCGTCGTAGCCAGCAATGCTGCCAGTAGAATGGTCTTGAAGATGTATTTCATGGTAAATCCCCCGAGCTGTAAACTGTCCCGCGCGACTATTAAATCACAAATCCGCCGCTAGAGTCGCGGAGGAATTCTGGCTGCCATGCGTGAAATGTAAACTCCCACTCTTCCAACCTGCGCATATCCTCCCAGGATACGCTCCAAGGGCTGGCACTATCATCCTGAGCCTGGCCTGTACACGCAGGCGAAGAAAAGGATCTCAACCGCAGAAAGATCAACCGCCAAACTTAAGAGTTTCCAGCCACTTGATGTCTTCCCGCTGGTTCGAAATAATCTGCGCCTGCCAGATCAAACCGATGCACATGACCGACATCACGATTAGGCAGACCGCCAGAACCAGCCCCTTCTGGGACTCCGAGGCTGCGCTGCTGAAATTCAGTTTGGACCACGCCATAGTTATAGATCTCCCAGTACTTCCCAAGCGATGCCAGGAACAGCTGCATCTATAGCAGTGCGGTCTGCCACCATATCGAATCGCAATTGGCGTGCCAGGAAACCTGCGTCTTTCCGTGCCGCGTATCGCCACAAAAACAAAGGAATTGACGCTCGAATCGGGCCTTTCAGAACTTGCGCTGGGGGCCAACCTATGCAAACAGTCAGGCTTTAGAGACAGTTTCCTTCCGGCCACTATCCTCGGGAAGTGACGCTTGAAAGCACCAAGTCCCAAATGTCTGGCGAGTTCAGCGGTAGCACCTTGTTCTTGGAAGCGCGTGACCCGGTGGAAAGGGGATCGATGTCCGCTTGCTTCGCCAGCAGCAGGCCCCGATCACAAGCCGGCAGAAGACCTTCGGCTTCCCCCGCCGTAGCGATCCCCACGATTGCTGGGTGAGACCGCAGAGCCCGTTCGTAGAGCTTGGACAGTTCGCGAACGCACTGGCCCAGACTCGCTCCCATGGCCAGCGACCACAGCACTCCATGTTGGCGTAGCTCGATTTTCCGCTGGTTGGCCTCGGTAACAAATCGCTTTATATCCGCATCGGAGGCTCCAGCAAAGAAGAAAAGCTCGTCGAAGTCCCGTTGCCGGGCCAGCTCCGCGTCACGCTCCGGCAGGCTCGTGTTCTGCGCTAGCTCCCGGGGAGCAAGGGAGCGCAAGGGAACCACCGAAACTCCCGTCTCTTCCGCTAGGGATTCCAGGGCTTCGGAAGCTGCAGGCTGCGTTTCCGCCACTGGGATACAAGTGAACCGCCCCATGCGCACCGTTTTTGCTGGCCGTAGGTGAAAGTAATCTTCCGGAAGGTAAACGCCGCAGCCATCTTCCCCAATGAACGGGTGCTGGTGGCCGAATTTGCGCCGTGGTTCATCCATCTGCGCCCGCGAACGAGCGGTCACCCACACCACAGGCAGGCCGGCGTGATCGAGCTTCGCGCCAAATTCCTCGAATCCCGCAAGCGACCTTCCGCGCACCGGCACAATCGTATCAATCGCACAAAACACAACCGCAGAAGTCTGGCGCAAGCAGGTAACTCCCGGTTCCTGCAAACCATTCTAGCTTGTATTCCCGCCCGCGTCCGGCCACCTCTTGTACGACTTGAGACGACGCCCACCGGGTCATCCGCGTACCACCTGAAGCCGCCACGGATGCCAAGCGGAATTGGTCTGTACCTTGTCGATTTTACATCGCGTCATGCGTCGTATTATTTGAGAGCAAGTGGGGGCCGGTCCAAGAGCCCATGAGATGCCACGCATCATTCACTTGCATTTAAAAAGTAATATGCTTCAAACTGAGCTGCGTCGGGGGAACTCAATTTCTTGGGCTCGCCGGACGAGAGCCCCTTTCAAAAGTGAGCTTTCCGCTTTGCGGTGAGCGGTCTTCCATGCAATATGCAATTGTCGGAAACATTTTTCCGGTTCTCGCGTCTGACGGAAGTAGCCGGCGAGCGAGGTAAGCAGGAGATGGGACGATGATCAGGCCAGAGCTGTTCCTTCGGGATCTGCAGGTTGCGCTGAGATCTCTCTCTCGCTCGAAAGGACTGGCAATCACGGTAGTGCTGACGCTGGCGCTCGGCATTGGCGCGAATGCCGCCATCTTCA
>Ga0187855_10000712_pt1 | contig 28409 bp, 23 predicted proteins | sample June2016WEW_8_10_2_FD_132969 | JGI IMG/M metagenome (GOLD analysis project Ga0187855, IMG submission 132969) | Peatland microbial communities from SPRUCE experiment site at the Marcell Experimental Forest, Minnesota, USA - June2016WEW_8_10 | ecosystem: Environmental > Terrestrial > Soil >...
ACGTCCAACTGTTGCTCGTCTTTTCCGCGCATGCCTTCTTCTTATCAGGTTGTGCTGTGGAAACAAGAGAGTTTCGTGGTACTGCGTCCGCTTCACATCGAGTTTTTCCGCAACCTGCTAGACGGGCTGGACTGGTCTGCTCATCTTTTTCCAGTTGAATCGCTTCCAGTCGACTCTTTTCCAGTCGATTCTGGTGCGGAGGAGAGAGAGGATCAGCATGAATAGGCAGATTTCCAGCAATCCTCGCGAGGCGTTAAGAATGGATTCGGATCGCTTGGGCAGTAGGGAGAAGCGTCCGTAGACGAATTCTATGTGGACCCAGTAGACGAGTAAGGATGTCTGGCCCAGTTGAATTAGCGGGCTGAAGCCAAGAGTTCCGAGGCCCCAACGGCACCATGCATAACTCAGGAAGCAGATCACCAACAACATGCCTATGCGCATCATTAGAAAGTTAGGGCTGGTATGCCAGTAGTCATAAGTCGCGTAAAGGTGGAAAGAAGAGTCATCGAGCTGGCGCGCTGCGAGGATGGCTGCAGCTCCGATGCCTGCGAAAAGAGTTAGAGTTTTCACGGTTTGGTTGCGGGATTGGTCACTGAAGAGGATGAATCCGGCCGCCAATCCGGCGAAGGCGAAGGCAGCCCAGGGGAACAGGGGGAAGAGCCAGGGCTGGGGGGCGCCGAGATTGTGACATCCGTCAATGTAGGACTCGAGCGGCCAGGGCAGCCAGGTTGGTCGCCAGGTGGTGTAGAGGGGCGGAGTTAGCAGGGCGATTAGAGCCGCGGCGGCGATGGCAGCGGCTGTCATCGGAAATCGGGAGCAGCCCTGGCCACCGGCAACTGCCGAGCTACTCCACGCCGTCAAGCCATCACCGGGCTTGCCGGGTGCCCCGGTACGCTCGGCCTGGACGGGCGAGGACGTCCGTCCCCAGAGATGGAGGACCATGCCGCAGGTTAGCGCCATCAGGATCATGGATAGGCCGATGATGTTCAAGACGTCCACTCGGAGTAAGTCGGACCATGGGGCCCATCCCCAAGCTATTAGAAATTCTTGCAGGCGGAAGAGCAGTCCGAAGGCGAAGATTTCGGCGCCACGGTGGAGCATGGCGCGGGTTATTGCGGTGGGGGTCAATCCTTTGCGAATGAGTTTGTCGGTGACCAGGGCGAAGGAAACTCCGGCTAGAAAAAGAAAGAGGGGCGCGGGCAGAGTGCCGAGGAGTTGCGAACCTTTGAGGAAGCTGGTTTTGCGTGCGTTGCCGCCTAGCCATGCGTCGTAACAGTGCGTCTGGAACATCAGGACGCAGGCCAGGCCGCGCATCCAGTCGATCCAAGCGAGACGGGAAGAAGGGGCCGCGGTCACGGACGAGAGTGTAACGTGCGAGCGGGGGCGGGGCCAAGGATAAAGGCGGACGGGCGAGGACGCCCGTCTCTCCATTGGCCATTGGCATTGCGCTTCTGTGCGGGCGATGTTGCTGCCTGGCATGCTAGCATTTTTGGGGAAGGACTCTACCGTGAAACGCAGGTTTGGAATCAGCCCCGTTATTTTGAGTCTGGTGATTGCGGGTTGTTTCTCGCCTCTGGCATTTGCCAAGGATGAGCCTAAGTGGATCGAAGTGCATTCTGCGCATTTTTCGGTGCTTACCGATGCAGGGGATAAGCGCGGGCGGGAAGTTGCTTTGCGGATGGAGCAGATGCGGGCGGTTTTTGGACAGCTGATACTGAAAAACAAGCTGAACATGTCGGTGCCCATCACCGTCATTGGGCTTAAGAGCGACAAGCAATATGCTCTGGTTGCTCCGGCGAAACAGAGCACAGCGGCAGGGTTTTATGTGCCGGGGTCGGATCGGGTTTATATCGTCCTGAATCTTTTTGAATCCGACTCGTGGCACGCGGTGGCGCATTCGCTGGCGCACTATTTTTTGAATTACAACTATCCTCCGGTGCAGGGCTGGTTTGACGAAGGGCTGGCGGAATATTTTGGATCGATCTATATCGGCAAGGAAGTGGAGATTGGAGGCGATCCGGAACTGCAATCGGAGTGGCACGAGGACATTTTTGATTTTATGCGGCGAGACCCGAATGTGCCGCAGTCGCTGACGCAACTGGTGAGTTCTCCGGTATGGATGTCGATGGTGGACTTGTTCACGATGAAGCATGACGAATCGGGGACGCGCGAGGGGACGCACAACACGCTGTACTATGCGCAGGCTTGGATGGTCGTCCATTATCTGCTGAACAAGAACAAGATGCCGGAGGCGGGGACTTACTTTGATCTGGTGGTGAATCAGAAAGTACCGGTGGAGAAGGCGATGGTGCAGGCGTTCGATATGACGCCGGCGCAGGTGGAAGACTCGGTCAAGGCTTATTTCAAAACACAAAGCGGGTTGGGAATTGCGCTCGATCAGGCGAAGAAGCCGGTTGTAGATCCGGTGGACATTCAGCAGCCGAATCATCTCGTGCTGCCGTTTGGCGCGGACGACGTCGGGATGGCGGTCAATCCGGTTAAGGATGAAGAAGCTAAAGCTGTGATTGGCGACGTGATGGCGCGCATTCCGGAGCATCGTGATCAGGCGCTGCACGATTTGCAGCAGTTGACGGCGGATCCGAAAGATAATGAGGCGGCGCATCGCGGGCTGGCGCGGGAATATTTGCGGCAGAAAAAGTTCGACGCGGCCGAGGACGAATTGGAGAAAGCGACGGATTTGAATCCGCGCGATCCATGGATTTGGTATTACCGTTCGGCGCTGAAGTATCAGAAGGCGCAGGCGACGCGGCAGGAGATGCCGGGGCTGGCAAACATGATGCAGGATCTGCGGGCGGTAACCGATTGGTATCCGGAGTTAGCCGACGCTTATAACATGCTGGGGATGGCGCGAGTGGAGGGGGGCGGGATTAACTCTGCGCTGGAGGCGCAACGGCAGGCGATCGCGCTGGCGCCGCGCAATGTGGAATATCAGTTCAACCTGGGACAGATTTATGTTGCGGGGAAGAAGTGGGATCTGGCGCGGGAAGTGTTTACGCGGCTGAAGGCGGGACCGGATCGGGTGGCGGCAGCAGCGGCGAAGCAGCAATTGGACGATTTAGAGACACTGCAGAAGTACGGAGTGCGTCCGCAGCGAGCGGGGGAAAGCGCAGCACCGGCGGGGGCGGCGAGCACTCCTTCGGCAGGGACGAGCGCGGCGGCAGCGGCCGTGAGCGCGGGGCAGGATCAAGATGAGGAGGCTGATGCGACGCCGAAACCTGCGCCCGTCAAGCCGGGGACGACGGGACCGGTGCAATTTTTGAAGGGCAAGATCGTGAGTAGTGACTGCTCCAAGCCTCCCGAGGCAACGGTTACGATTCTGAGTGGCATGAAGACTTACAAGCTTCATGCTGCAGATTACAAATCGTTGCTGACGATTGGCGAGGATCAGTTTTCCTGCGAGTGGAAGAACCGTGTCGTATCGGTGAACTACCGTGCGGTGGGGAAGAATGGCGGAGAATTGGTGTCGCTAGAAGTGCACTGAGCGCGACCAACCGGCGCAGGGTTCCAGAACCTGTCCGGCACTCGAACCGACGGCAAAATATGCGAAGATGGAGTTTGGGAGAGCAAGCCGATGGAGAACCCACTCAAGCTGAAACGCATTCACCACGTCGAATTCTGGGTTGGCAACGCCCGGCAGGCGGCATACTTCTACCGGAAAGGATTCGGTTTTTCGCAGGTTGCTTACAGCGGACTGGAAACGGGCCATCGTCAGCGCGCTTCTTATGCGCTGAGCCAGGGCAAGGCGAACTTCATTTTGACCACGCCAATGACGCCGGACGATTTGGCGGCGGATCATATCCGCAAGCATGGCGATGGCGTGCGGGATATCGCGTTGGAAGTGGAAGACGCGGATCAGGCGTTTGCCGAAGCCGTGCGGCGCGGAGCGCAGCCGGCCGAGGAACCGCATGAGATAAAGGATGAACACGGCGCCATTCGCCGAGCCGCGGTCCACACCTATGGCGACACGATCCATTCGCTGATCTCATACAAGGATTACCAAGGGCCGTTTCTGCCGGGGTTCATGGCGGCGCCGCTGGCTGGGGACGACTGCGGCATTCTGCGCATTGACCACATCGTGGGGAATGTGGAACTGGGCAAGATGCGGCACTGGGCGGATTACTACACGCGCGTCTTCGGGTTCCATCGTTACATCACGTTCGACGATAAGGATATTTCGACCGAGTACAGCGCGTTGATGAGCATCGTAATGTCGGACGATTCGCATTCGGTGAAATTTCCGATCAATGAACCGGCCGCGGCGCGCAACAAGAGCCAGATTCAGGAATACATTGAAGCTTACGGCGGAGCAGGGGCGCAGCATATCGCGTTGCAATGCAAAGATGTCGTGCATACGGTGGGAAAACTGCAGCGCAACGGGCTCGATTTTCTTCGCGTTCCCGACACATATTACGATCTGCTGTCGTCGCGGGTCGGGCCGGTTGAGGAATCGCTCGGAGAGTTGCGCTCGCTGGGTATACTTGTGGACCGCGACGAGGAAGGCTACCTGCTGCAGATTTTTTCGAAGCCGGTGGAAGATCGGCCGACCGTGTTCTTTGAGGTTATCCAGCGCAAGGGTAGCCGCGGATTTGGCAAAGGGAATTTCAAGGCGCTGTTTGAGTCGATCGAAATGGAGCAGGCGCGGCGCGGGAATCTGTAGGCAATGGCTAACGCGAAAACTACTGACACGAAAATGAAGACGCCCGGGAAGGTCACGTTGCGCTACCAGTCGGGATTCGGCAACGAGTTCGCCAGCGAGGCGGTGGAAGGGGTACTGCCGCGCGGGCAAAATGCTCCTCAGAATGTGGCGCATGGGTTGTACACGGAACAACTGAGCGGGACGGCATTCACCGCGCCGCGCGGCGTTAATCGCCGGACTTGGCTTTACCGGATACGTCCGTCGGTGGCGCATAAGCCGTTTCAGCCGATCGAGCAGGGAAGGCTGCGCAGCGCGCCGTTCGACGAGGTGCCGACGCCGCCGAACCAGTTGCGCTGGGGTCCGATTCCGATTCCGGCTTCATCGCAGCGCACCGACTTCATTGAAGGCTTGATTACGATGGCTGGCAACGGCAACACGCATACCCATGCGGGCGTTGCGATTCACATCTACGTTGCCAACGCTTCGATGACGGATCGCTTCTTCTACAACGCCGACGGAGAGATGTTGATCGTGCCACAGCAAGGACGTTTGCTGCTGCGCACGGAGATGGGTGTTCTCGAAGCCGGTCCCGGCGAGATTGCGGTGGTTCAACGGGGAATTCGTTTCCGAGTCGAACTTCTGGAGAAGGAAGCGCGCGGCTACATCTGCGAGAATTACGGCGCGCTGCTACGTCTGCCGGATCTGGGACCGATTGGCGCGAATGGGCTGGCGAATCCGCGCGACTTCCTGGCTCCGGTGGCCGCGTTTGAAGATCGGGAGGGCGATTTCCGGATTGTGACCAAGTTTCAGGGAAAACTCTGGGTGGCGGCGATCGATCACTCGCCGTTGAATGTGGTCGCATGGCACGGGAACTACGTGCCCTACAAGTACGATCTGGCGAATTTCAATTGCATTAACACGGTGAGCTTCGATCATCCGGACCCGTCGATTTACACGGTGCTGACTTCGCCTTCAGAAATTCCGGGAACCGCGAATGTTGACTTCGCAATTTTTCCGCCGCGATGGATGGTCGCTGAGCATACGTTTCGTCCGCCGTGGTTCCATCGCAACTTCATGAACGAGTTCATGGGGCTGATCCACGGTGAATATGACGCCAAGGCGGAGGGATTCGTGCCGGGCGGCGCCAGCCTCCACAATTGCATGGCTGGTCACGGGCCCGATGCTGAAACGTTTGAGAAGGCGAGTAAGGCCGAACTGAAGCCGGTTTATCTGGCTGACACCCTGGCGTTCATGTTCGAGACTCGCTTCGTGTGCCAGCCGACGAAGTTCGCGCTGGAGACTTCGCAGCTTGATCATCAGTACTTCGAGTGCTGGCAGGGACTGCGGAAGAAGTTCAAGCGGAACGGCAGTTAGGCCGACAATTCAAAAAGGGCGATGAATTTGCAAGCCTCTCAGACGGTGCGAAATTCCGCGGATGTGGTCTATGCCGCCGGATTGCTGCGCGACCTGATCGACTATGCCGGATTATTTCCTCCCGCGTCGCTGGCCATGGCGCCGTCGGTGGCTAACTACGACTCCTATTCGCGGTCGGAATGGAACTGGATTCTCGGGCGTTTTATTGTCCCGGTGGCGCGGCTCGGTGAGTTCGAAGAAACGTTTGCCGGATTACCAGCTCCAACCGCTGGGCCTGGCTTCACAAACTGGCGGCTGTCTGCTTTGCTGGGTTCCGAGGTAGTTGCGGAGGTCGCTCACATTCGCGAATTCAATGCTCGAATTGCACGCTCCCGTTCCGGCAGAAGGGCGGTCGTAGAGTCGGTTGAGGTTAAGGTTGCGACTCCCGAGGAGGTCAAGCGGTTGTCCGGAATCATCCCGGCAAAGCTCGCGGTCTATTTCGAAGTTCCGTTGTCCGGTTGCAGCGCGTGCATTGCGGCGATGGCAAGCTGCGGGCGCAGAGCCAAGATCCGGATGGGCGGCGAGACGGCCGGCAAGTTCCCCGCTTCCGAGAGCGTGATCGAATTCCTTCGCCTGTGTGTGGCGGCCAATGTGCCCTTCAAGGCGACCGCCGGACTGCACCATCCTGTGCGCTCGGTGCACCGGTTCACGTATCAACCCGAGAGCCCGTCGGGAATCATGCACGGGTTTGTAAATGTTTTTCTGGCAGCCGCGTTTTTGTGGGCGGGAATGGAGACTCAGCTTGCGTTTCAGTTGCTCGATGAGCAATCGGCGGAGGCATTTCACTTTGATTTGGATGGAATCGGCTGGCGCCAGCATCGGCTCAGCCGGCATGAAATCGCGGCCGCGCGCCGGAATTTCGCGGTTTCGTTTGGGTCTTGCTCATTTACGGAGCCGATTGACGACTTGCGGTCTCTACACCTCCTATGAAGAACCTGCTTTAAAAGCATCTGCTATGAAATCTGGTCTCGACGAAACCCACGATTCGAAGGTGCAGAGTTGGGTTGAATCCGCCAACCTTGCCGGCTCGGATTTCCCCATTCAAAATTTGCCTTTCGGAGTTTTCCGGCGGCGCAATGCAGGCGCAGAGGCGAGAGTGGGGGTTGCGATCGGAGACCGCATTCTTGACCTCGACGGAATGCAAGGTGAGGGATTGCTTGCGGAGAAGAGTGTGCGGCTCGCGGCGAATGCCTGCACATCCGATGCGCTGAATCCGTTGATGGCGCTCGGAGGCGGTCCCCGGCAGGCTTTGCGCCGGTGCCTTCATGCTATTTTGCGGCAGGACGCGCCCGCCTCCGACCAGCAGGCCGCCGCACGTCATCTGGTCGCGCAGGCTGATGTTGACATGCTTCTGCCCGCGGCCGTGGGCGACTATACCGATTTCTACGCATCGATCTTCCACGCTACAAATGTTGGAAGGCTGTTTCGCCCGGACAATCCGTTGCTGCCGAATTACAAGTACATTCCGATTGGCTATCACGGGCGCGCGTCGTCGCTGATTGCGACGGGAACGCGCGTCAGGCGCCCGTGCGGCCAGACGCGCGATGGCGAGGCCGATCCCAAATTTGGCCCGACCAAGGCGCTCGATTACGAACTGGAAGTGGGCTTTTTTGTGAGCGCTGGAAACCGGCTGGGAGAAACTATTCCAATCGGCGAAGCGGAAGAACATATTTTCGGGATCTGCCTGGTGAATGACTGGTCGGCGCGCGACATTCAGGCTTGGGAGTATCAGCCGCTGGGGCCTTTTCTGGGGAAGAGTTTTGCGACCTCACTCTCGCCGTGGGTGGTGACGATGGAAGCGCTCGCTCCGTTTCGCGCGCCTGCCTTTGCGCGTGCGGAAGGCGATCCGGCGCCATTGCCTTATCTCTTCTGCCAGAGCGATCGCGAGCAGGGTGGTCTCAACCTGTGCCTGGAAGTTTCGCTGTCGTCGGTCCGGATGCGGGAAGCCGGCATCGCTCCTTTGGTTTTGGGCCGCAGTAATTTTCGCGACCTGTACTGGACCATGGCGCAGATGCTGACCCATCATGCGAGCAATGGCTGCAATCTGCGCCCTGGCGATCTGCTGGCGAGCGGAACTGTGTCGGGCGCGGACAAGAGCGCGCGTGGATGCCTGTTGGAAGTCACCTCGCGGGGCAAGGATCCGGTTACGCTGCCGACTGGAGAGCAGAGGAAATTTCTGGAAGATGGAGACGAAATCATCCTCCGGGGATTTTGCGAAGGGGACGGGTTCCGTCGCATTGGACTGGGCAGCTGCCGGGGAACGATTCTGCCTGCGTCCGCGATCTGACGAGTCGGCACACACCAGTCTCGGGGTGCCGGGCAGTATGTCTCGCGATCGCAACTGTCAACTATGCGGCTTTTCGAGTCTTGCTTTCTGCTCTGACTTTCGCTTCGGCCGCCCACTCGTAGCCTACGGCGGTAGCGTGGATCGCGCGATCGAAGAATTGATCGAGCAACTGCAACAATTCCTGCTTCCCGAAGATTTCTACCGGGCGGTCCGGATACGACTCATCGAGGATGAACTCCCAGAGATTGTCTTTCGTCAAAATGATCGCCCAGATCACCTGGCTCAGCGGCACACCCTGCTGGGCGCGGCGCGTGCCAATTTGGGTGTAGCGCTGCTCGATGTCGGCTTCGCTTTTGTCCATCAGCCACTCTCCCAGGTGGCGATAGATTTCGCATACCCGCTCCTTCAGTTCGTCTGGCGGAACTTTGCGGAAGGCCTCGGTATGGACGGACCGTTGAACCTTGTGCAGAAGGCCGCTGGCCAGGGCGTCAGAGCGGTCCTCAATAAGCCGGACGAACCTGTGGCTGAGCATCATTACCGCATCCCTTCCCAACGTTGCTGTTTTCATACGCTCTCCTTCCTCGGGGGTCGAGGGTGAGGCCCCCGCTTCCGATCAGATTATGACCTTACATTCCAATGAGAAATGTGATTCTGGTCACGTCATGCATGGTGCGGAGTTCGAAGGGCATTGGCGAATCTGCGCGGGCATGGTGTCAGACCTTTTCTTCTTCTTCTTCGTTTCTAGATTCTGCGGCCGATAGCGCAATTCCATAGTTGGCAAAGGTGGTTGGCAAAGATTGCCAGTGGGGTACCCCCCTCCCCCCCGGTCTGATTGGAATCATGGGGTTAGGGGGAAATTCCATGCAAAATCTTTGAGTTTAAAGGACTTATTCGTAAAATATTCCGGAATAAGGACTTACGAGATCCGTTCGCTTCGCTCAGGATTTCGGCAGCGGGCTCCCGCTTCGCTCACGCCCGCTAAACGCCTCAACTTAGCTCCTCAAATTGCGCTGCAAATGGGCTTTGGGGCAACTTCGAGAGCCGTCTTGGTTCACGGCACAGCTCTTCACTGCCCCATTCAGTTTCTATTGTCGCGCATGGTGGGTTGGAAGTCTGTGATGGCGCTCACGGCTTGGATGTGATGAAAAAAGTCAAAGGACCCGCCCAAGCGAAGCTTGGACGGGGGCACCCGCCTTCTTGCCTTCCTCTGTGAGATACAACCTTTCCTCTCGCAATGCGGGGTGCCTGCGCGGGGTCACACGAGGCTGTGATATGCAGCACAGCTGAGTTTCCATGGGACGCGAGAACATATAGCAGTAAGAGTGGGTCTGCAGGGGGAAAGCCATGAAAAGAATCCTCATTTTAGGTGCGGCTGGCAGGGACTTCCATGATTTTAACGTGATTTTCCGCGACAATCCCGACTACAAGGTGGTTGCTTTCACCGCCACGCAAATTCCCGACATTGCAAACCGCCGATACCCGGCGGAGCTGGCAGGCAGTTTGCTGTATCCCGATGGAATACCGATTTTTGAAGAGAAGGACCTGGAAAAACTGATTGCCAACGAGCGGGTGGATACGGTGGTGTTCGCTTACAGCGATATCTCCTACCAGAACCTGATGCATCTTGCGTCGCGCGTGGTGGCTGCCGGCGCGGACTTTTGGCTATTGGGGACCGAGCACACTCAACTCAAATCGTCAGTCCCGGTGGTTTCGATTTGCGCGGTACGAACCGGCTGCGGCAAGAGTCCGTTGTCGAGACTGGTGGCCTCCGAGCTGCGGCGGCAGGGCTGGAAGCCGGTCGTGATCCGCCATCCCATGCCCTACGGCGACCTTGCGGCAGAGGCGGTGCAGCGCTTTGCCACCGTGGAAGATCTGGATTTTCAGCAATGCACCATCGAAGAACGCGAGGAGTACGAACCGCACATCCGTCAGGGAACAACCGTGTATGCGGGTGTGGACTATGAGAGGATTCTGCGCCAGGCAGAGACGGAAGCGGACATCATTTTGTGGGATGGAGGGAACAACGATACACCGTTCTACGAGTCCGATCTGGAAATTGTGGTCGCCGATCCGCACCGCCCCGGGCACGAACTGGCGTACTTTCCTGGAGAGGTAAACCTGCGGCGCGCCGACGTGGTAGTCATCAACAAAGTAGATACGGCCGCGCAGCAGGACATCGAAACCGTCCGGCACAATATCCACATAAGCAATCCCAAAGCCAGAATTCTCGAAACCGCCTGCCGGGTCTCCGCGCCTACGCCTGAACTAGTGAAGGGGAAGCGCGTGCTGGTGGTGGAAGACGGTCCAACCCTGACCCACGGCGAAATGCCATATGGCGCCGGAGTTGTGGCTGCGCGGAAATGGGGAGCGGCCGAGTTGGTTTGCCCGAAGCCTTATGCAGTCGGCTCGATTCGCGGTACTTTTGACCGCTATCCGCACCTGACCAATCTTCTTCCTGCGATGGGCTACAGCGTTATGCAGCGGCATGAATTGGAAGAAACCATCAACCGCGTGCCGTGCGACCTGGTTTTGATCGCAACGCCTATTGACCTGGCGCGAGTCATCAAGCTCAACAAACCCAGTTTGCGGGTTACTTACGAGGTGGAAGAGCTGACGCATCCAGGACTGGCTGAGATTCTCGCGCAAATTGAAATGCCGGCGGAGGTTTGACGATGAACGCCAAAGACTTCGTTTCGATCAGAGATTTCTCTCCGCGGGAGATGCAAGACCTTTTGCTGCTGGGCCGGCAGATCAAAGCCTACCCTGATGTCTATCGCGAAGCCCTCAAAGGGAAAACGCTGGCCATGATTTTCGAAAAGCCTTCGTTACGGACACGGGTGACGTTTGATGTCGGCATCCAGCAACTGGGCGGCTTTTCACTCTACCTTTCTCCGGCGGAGATCAACCTCGGCCAGCGCGAATCCGTGTATGACGTGGCCAAGAACCTGGAACGTATGGTGCAGTGCATCATGATTCGGACCTTCGCGCACGCCATCGTCGAACAGATGGCAGAGTATGCCGGGATTCCGGTGATCAACGGGCTGACCGACTACAGCCATCCCTGCCAGGCGATGGGAGACTTCCTGACCATGTGGGAAGTCAAAGGCAGGCTCGAGAAGTTGAAGGTCGCATTTGTCGGAGATGGGAACAACGTCGCGCACTCGCTCCTGTTTGCAGGCGCGCAACTGGGGGCCGACGTTGTGGTGGCAACGCCTCCGGGCTATGAGCCGAAAGCGAATGCGATCGCCTGGGCCAGCGAGCGGGCCAAAGACACAGGAGGCAGTTGCCGGATCACGAACCATGCGAAAGAAGCCGTTTCGGCGGCGGATGTGGTTTACACCGATGTGTGGGCGAGCATGGGGCAGGAGACTGACGCCGCCAAGCGGCACAACGTTTTCCGGAACTATCAGGTGAATTCGGAGCTCTTCGCTTGTGCTAAACGCGATGCCATCTTCATGCACTGCCTGCCGGCACATCGCGGTGAAGAAGTGACCAATGAGGTGATTGATTCGCCGCGCTCGGTGGTCTTCCAGCAGGCGGAAAACCGGCTGCATATCCAGAAGGCGATCATGCTGGAATTGATGAAGGACGTGGTCGTCGGGCCGGTGCGTCCCGCAACCATACCGGATTTGGTGCACGCTTGACAGGAACAGCCACAAAAACCATGCTGCTGGCGGTAGGCGGGAACTCGCTGATTCGCGCCGGTCAAAAGGGTACCATCGCCGAGCAACTGGCTAACGCCCGACGCACGGCGGCAGAGGTCGCCAAGCTGGTCGGTGACGGCTACCGCGTCGTTCTCACCCACGGCAACGGGCCGCAGGTTGGAGCGGCGCTCTTGCGCTCGGAAAGGGGAGCGAGCCAGGTTCCGGGACAGCCGCTCGATGTCTGTGACGCCTCCACGCAGGGCGAAATCGGCTACGTCTTGCAGCAGTCGCTTGATACGGAACTTCGGCTTGCGGGTTTGCATATACCTGTGGTGACGGTGCTGACGCAAGTTGTGGTCTCGCTGGATGATCTGGCCATGAGTAGACCGAGCAAACCGATTGGTCCGTTCTACTCCCGGGCCGACGCTGAGGAACGTAAGCGCCTGTTAAACTGGGAAATTGTGGAAGATGCGGCGCGCGGCTATCGGCGGGTGGTGCCCTCGCCCGAGCCGCAGGACATAATAGAACTCGAAATCATCCGCGATCTGATGGAGCGGAACGTACTGGTAATCGCCTGCGGTGGGGGCGGCATCCCTGTAGCGTGGCGCGAGGGAAGATTGCAGGGTGTTGAAGCGGTAATTGACAAGGACCGCGCTTCCGCGCTGCTGGCGTCGCGTCTGGGAGTGGACCTGTTCGTCATTTCAACCGACACAGACTACGTGTATCTGGATTACAAGAAGCCGACGCAGAGGCCGCTGCACCTGGTTGGCTGTAGCGAGTTGCAGCAGTATGCCGATGCCGGACACTTCCCGCCCGGCAACATGGGACCTAAAGTCGAGTCCGTATTGCGGTTCCTGATGCAGGGAGGGCGCGAGGCAATCATTACCTCCTGCGAAAACGTGTATGCAGCCGTGTCTGGTTCAACCGCGTCTGGTTCATCCGAGTCTGGACCGGTGGGCACTCATATTGTGCCGAATCGGGTTAGGTTGGACCGGGGAGTGGCCGCGCTTGACACCCCTGTGCACACTGAGTTGCGGGTGGGAGGCAGGTAACAATGAAAGATCAGGTTTTCATTCCGGACGGGCAAAGAAGCGGACGCGCAGAGTCCGTGGCTACGCGCGAAGGGAAGCTGAAGCACGTCATCGAGTCGCAGCAGTTCACCGTGCCGTTGCTGATGGAGCTCTTTGATCGTTCCCGCGGCATGGAGCGAGTGGTGGAGCGCGGAGGGACACTCGACTATCAAAACCGCATCATGGCGACGCTGTTTTATACGCCTTCGACCCGGACACGGCTTTCGTTCGAAGCCGCCATGCAGAGGCTGGGGGGCAGGGTCGTGTCGACCGAGCATGCGCGAGAGTTTTCCTCCGAGATTGAGGGGGAGAACGTCGAGGACACGATCCACATTGTGGGCAGCTATTCCGATGTGATCGTGATCCGGCACCATGAGGAAGGCGGCGCCAAACGGGCGGCTCAGGTCTCTCATGTGCCGGTCATCAATGCCGGAGATGGCGATGGCGGGCAGCATCCCACGCAGGCGTTGCTCGACTTGTACACGATCTATCGCGAGCGTCCGCTCGATGGCTTGAACGTTGCCATAATCGGAGAACTGGACAAAGGACGTACGGCGCGTTCGCTGGCCTATCTCCTGGCAAAGTTCGAACGGGTGAAGATTTGTTTTGTCAGTCCGCCCGAGCTGCAGATGAAGCCCGACATCCTCGAATATCTCGAGGGGCACGGAGTGCGTTACGAACTCGAGCCGGACATCGACCGGATCATTGGAGAAGTGGATGTGGTCTATCAAACCCGCATCCGTCCTGAGCGCGTGACCGGTCTGAGAAGCCCGCAACAGTACGCGATCAACTCGGCGGTCTTGCGGAAGATGAAGCCGGACGCGCTCATCCTGCACCCTTTGCCGCGAACCGTGGAACTCGACAAGTCAGTGGATGAAGACCCCCGGGCGCTGTATTTCCGCCAGGCGGTGAATGGACTGTACGTACGCATGGCGCTGCTAACCATGCTGTTGGATAAGGACTAAGGGTAAGGACACATTTATGCATGACGGACTCATGACGGAAGAACATCTGCGTACGCGCGATTTTATTGAACTGGAGAACCAGTATGGCGCCCACAACTACCATCCGCTTGATGTCGTGATCGAGAGGGCGGAGGGTGTGTGGGTCTACGACGTCGAAGGCAAGCGCTATCTTGACTGCCTGGCGGCATATTCGGCCGTCAATCAGGGGCACTGCCATCCCAAGATTCTTCAGGCGCTGATCGAGCAGGCGCGTAAGGTGACGCTGACTTCGCGGGCTTTCCGCAATGACCAACTCCCGCTTTTTTACAAAGAACTTCACGAGCTGACCGGTTATGACATGGCGCTGCCCATGAACAGCGGATCGGAAGCGGTGGAAACCGCCATCAAAACCGCGCGCAAGTGGGGATACAAGATCAAAGGGATTCCCGAAGACAAAGCAGAGGTCATCGTCTGCGCCAATAATTTCCACGGGCGAACGATCACGGAAGTAAGTTTCTCGACGGACGCTCAATATCGCGACGGCTTCGGGCCGTTTACTCCCGGATTCAAGGTGATTCCCTTTGGAGACGCGCAAGCTCTGGAGGATGCCATCACGCCGAACACTTGCGCCTTCCTCGTCGAACCCATTCAAGGCGAGGCTGGGATCATCATTCCTCCAGCCGGATTCCTGACGCAGGCCGCCGATGTTTGCCGCCAGAACCGCGTTCTTCTGATCGCGGACGAGATTCAGTCCGGCCTTGGCCGCACGGGCAAGCTTTTCGCTTACGAGCACGAAGGCATCAGGCCGGATGTGGTGATTGTGGGCAAGGCGCTTTCGGGCGGCTTCTACCCGGTCTCCGCCGTGCTCTCCTCACGGGAAATCATGCGCATCTTCGAGCCCGGAGACCACGGCAGCACATTCGGCGGCAGTCCGCTGGGTTGCGCCGTGGCGCGCGCCGCGCTGCGGGTGCTGATGCAGGAGAAGCTGGTCGAACGCTCCGCTGAACTGGGCCCTTACTTCCTCGGGTTGCTGCAGACGCTTCGCAGCCCCGATCTGAAGGAAGTCCGCGGCAAGGGGCTGTGGATCGGAATCGAACTTCACAGTCCGGCCCGGGCGTACTGCGAAGCGTTGAAGGAAGAAGGAATCCTGTGCAAAGAAACCCACGATCGTGTAATTCGGATCGCGCCGCCGCTGATCATCCAGCGGGAGGAGATTGATTGGGCCTTCGAGCGCATCCGGAAGGTGATTTGAAAGACCCGTTGTCAAGTCTGTTGTTAAAACCAAATTGTTGAGGTGCTCGTGTTCAATATTCTTCACGCCGAATTCCTAGCCCCGGGTATCAAGCGGTTCGTCATTGAGGCGCCGCGCATTGCGCGCAAGCAGAGACCCGGCCAGTTCGTCATAGTGCGCATTCATGAGGAAGGCGAGCGCATCCCGCTCACCATCGAGAACTCCGATCCGCAGAAGGGAACCATCAACATCGTCGTGCAGTCGTTAGGCAAGACCACCAACCTGCTCAATTCTCTGGGCGCGGGAGACCACATTATGGACGTGGTCGGACCTCTGGGGAAGCCATCGGAGATAGAAAAGTTCGGCACGGTGGTCGTGATGGGCGGAGGCGTGGGGACTGCCATGGCATATCCCACGGCGGCGGCTTTGAAGCAGGCCGGGAACAAGGTCATTTCGATTGTGGGAGCACGTAACAAGGAACTGGTCATCCTGGAGCGTGAGATGCGTGAGGTCAGCGATGTGCTGATGATCACGACCGACGACGGGAGCTATGCGGATAAAGGGTTTGTCACCGACAAGCTGCGCCAATTGATTCAGAACGGCGTGCCTATCAACCTGGTGCTGGCAATCGGTCCCATTCCCATGATGAGGGCCGTAGCCGACATGACGCGCAGCGAGCACATTCGCACTCTGGTGAGCCTCAATCCTATTATGATTGACGGCACCGGCATGTGCGGCGGCTGCCGCGTGCTGGCGGAGGGTAAGAGCAAGTTCGCCTGTGTGGATGGACCCGAGTTCGATGCGCACCAGGTGGACTTCGCCGTGCTGGTGCAGCGCAATGGGGCGTACCGCAGTCAAGAGCAACAATCCCTGGCCGAATATCGGCGTGCACTGGAGTCGCATCTCAAGAACACGGACGCCGAAGGGAAGGGCATCTGTGCCGCGAAAGGAGTCACCCAATGACCGTTCCTCCCAAGCCATCACTGAATCCGGTGCCGCTCAAGGAGCGCATGAAGTTGCCTCGGCAGAACATGCCGGAGCAGGCGCCAGAAGTTCGCGCCACCGAGTTCACCGAAGTGAATCTCGGCTATAGCGAGGAACTTGCCCGGCAGGAAGCCCTGCGCTGTATCGAGTGCGCCAAGCCGGCGTGTACGAAGGACTGTCCCGTCGGCGTCAAGGTCCATGAATTCGTGCAAATGATCGTGGCGGGCGATTTTCTGGGCGCCGCCGCCAAGATCCGGGAAGACAACGTTCTGCCGGCGATCACCGGCCGCGTCTGTCCGCAGGAAGATCACTGCGAGGGCGGCTGCCTGATGGGGAAGAAAGTCAAGCCGCTCGGGATCGGCTACCTGGAGCGATTCGTGGCGGATTATGAGAAGCGCATGGGTGTTAGCCCCGCGCCGAATGCTCCTCCGACCGGGAAGAAGGTTGCGGTCGTCGGCAGTGGTCCCTCCGGGCTAACGGTGGCCGGCGATCTTGTGCAGAAAGGGCACAAGGTTCGCGTGTTCGAGGCGCTGCATGAACTCGGCGGCGTGCTGGTGTATGGCATCCCTGAGTTTCGCCTGCCCAAGCAGATCATCCACGAACAACTGGACTATATGCGTGCCATGGGGGTCGAGTTCGAGACCGATGTGGTCGTGGGAAGGACCGTCTCCATCAATGAACTACTGGAGGAAGAAGGTTACGACGCGGTATTTATCGGGACGGGTGCCGGGTTGCCGGTCTTCATGAACATCCCAGGCGAGCACCTGAACGGCGTCTATTCGGCGAACGAATTTCTGACCCGCATCAACTTGATGAAGGCTTACAAGTTCCCGGTTTACGACGAGCCGATGCTCGACCTGCACGGAAAAAATGTAGCCGTAATCGGCGGCGGGAACACTGCGCTTGATGCCATTCGGTCAGCCTTGCGCCTGGGAGCGCGCAAAGCGTATGTGCTTTACCGCCGCAGCGAAGCGGAGATGCCGGCGCGGGCGGAGGAAGTGAAGCATGCGCGTGAGGAAGGGATTGAGTTTCAGATGCTGACCAACCCGATCGAATTTAAGCCTGATGGTGAGGGCTGGCTGGGGGCAGTCCGCTGCCAGCGCATGGAACTGGGAGAACCGGACGCTTCAGGACGGAGGCGGCCGGTGCCGATAGCCGGGTCGGAGTTTGAAATTCCTCTGTCGGTGGCTGTAATCGCGGTTGGCACCACCGCTAACCCGATTGTCCAGAGCACGACTCCTGGCTTGGGCACGGACAAGCGGGGGTACATCCAGGCCAATTCGGATACTCAGCGTACTTCGAGGAAGGGTGTGTTTGCCGGAGGTGACATCGTTACTGGAGGTGCCACTGTAATTCTGGCGATGGGGGCGGGACGGCGGGCAGCCAAGTCGATTCACGATTACCTGACCACCGGAGAATGGTGAACGGGCGCTAGAGATTGGGCCTAAGGAACTCCACATCAGATGAACCTGCGAGAACGGTGTACTATAGTGCCGTTTTCGAGATAGAGAAGGAAATCCCGGCTTAGATTGCGGAGAAGGCATTGTCCAAGCGGATTACTGAGGTTGTGGTGATCGGAGCTGGAGTTGCAGGACTCGCATGCGCGCAGGCGCTCTGCCAGGCAGGTCTCCGGGTAAGGATTCTCGAAGCGCGGAACCGTATCGGCGGCCGCATCTGGACCGCGCACCCGTCCCTGATAAACGCGCCGGTCGAACTCGGGGCGGAATTTATCCATGGTCTGCCTCGGGAGGTGTGGCAGATCGTGGAGCGGGCTAAGCTGCAGACTCACGAACTGACTGGAAACCGATGGCGTCTGGAGCAAGCAAGGCTGGCGCCCGCGAGTGGCTCCTGGGATCTGATCGACAAAATCTTCAGCAGGATTGATGAGTCTCGACCGGATCAATCATTCCGGGAGTTTCTTGAACACGCCTGTGGCGATCTTCCTCGGCCCACGAGGATCGAAGCGGCCGCATATGTTGAGAGCTTCCACGCATGTGACACAAGCCGGATCAGCGCTCATGCGCTCGCGCGATGGCATCGGAGCGAACAGGAACTCGAAGGACACCGAGGCTTCCGCTTTCCCAAGGGATGCGAGGGTCTGGTTCGGGCGCTTGTGGCCGCCAGTAAACCGGACCTCCTCACGGTGCGGCTGAACACGGTGGTTACCGAGATTGCCTGGAAGCCAGGCACGGTGGAGGTGACGGCCCAATCGCCCGAACGATCGCCCGAACAACAGCAGCACGCCAGTATTCGTGCTGACGCTGCCGTTATCACTCTGCCTCTTGGGGTTCTGCAGGCACCACCTGGAACGGGCGGCGCCGTCAGCTTTCGGCCAGAGCTGACCGAAAAGGCCGATGCACTCAAGCAGTTGGAGATGGGCAGCGCGATCCGACTCGTCTTGTGTTTCCGGCATTGCTTCTGGACAGACCCCAAACAGGTGCCAACGCCTATGCCGGACATGAGTTTTTTGTCAGCTCCAGAAGAGTTGTTTCCGACGTGGTGGTCGTCTGTGTCTGTGAAGACCGCCATGCTGACTGGTTGGTCCGGCGGAACCCGTGCTGAGAAACTCTCCGGGCGCGGAAATGCAACCATCGTGGAGCGTGGATTGGAGGTCTTGCGCCACGTCTTTGGAGTGCCTCTGGAAACCTTGCGAAACTTGCTGCAAGAGTCTTTTGTACACGACTGGCAGTCCGATCTCTACTGCCGAGGCGCCTACAGTTACCCTCTTGTTGGCGGTGAGGATGCTGCGCGCAGACTAGGTGCACCGGTTGGAAATACTCTGTTCTTTGCCGGAGAAGCGACGGATTGCGGCGGAAACAACGGGACGTTGCACGGCGCCATCGCGAGCGGCCAGCGCGCCGCCACTGAACTTCTTTCCAGCGGTGGGCTCGGGTCGCAGGACGAGCGAGTAGCCCTTTAATCCGCTGACGCTTTCGTGAACCACTCGTCGAACCACTCCAGAGTGCGCAAGTTGTAGTCGCGGGAGTCGGCAGGCTTTACGAATATGTGTCCTTCGTCCGGGTAGACAACCAGCCTGGTGGGCACCTGCATGGTTTTGAGCGCGTGCCACCATTCCACCGACTGTTCCATCGGAACTTCACCATCGCGATCACCTACCAGGATGAGGGTAGGCGTCTTGACTGCTTTGACGAAGTGCATAGGGTCGCACTTGGCGTACACCGCGGGGTCGTCGTAGACGGACGCGCCGAAAAACGGGATCATCCACTCGTCGATATCGTTCAGGCCGTAGTAGCTGAGCCAGTCGGAGAGTCCGGCGCCCGCCACTGCTGCGGCAAACCGCTCGGTCTGGGTCTCGGCCCACATGGTCATGTATCCGCCATAGCTGTGCCCGCGCAGGCCGATGCGCTTGGGGTCGATCGGGTACTCCTTGGAAACAGCATCGATGCCTGCCATGATGTCGCGATAGTCTCCGCCGCCGAAATCCTTGATGTTAGCTTGCGTGAACGCCTCCCCTTGTCCGTAGCTGCCGCGCGGGTTTGGACAGAGAACGAAGTAGCCCATTGCCGATGCGGCTCCGGTGAGACCCTCATCCCAGTGGGACACGCACGCCGAGGACGGTCCGCCGTGCACGCTGACTACGAGGGGATATTTTTTGCCGGGCACGAAGTCCTTGGGAAGCGTAAGCCAGCCTTCGACCCGCGTGCTTCCGTTCTGCCAGTGAATATTACGCATTGCGCCCCACGCGGGCTGGATGCCGCTGTTCAGGTGGGTGATCTGCTTCCAGTTGCCAATAGGACCCGCCCAGACTTCGCGGGGAGTTTTGGCTGATTGTCGCATAACCGCGGTCACCGTTCCGTCGCGGGAGGCAGAGGCGCCAGGTTGCCACGCGTCCACTGTTGCCAATTCTTCGCCTGTCCAAAGTGTCTGCGGCTCGCCTCCGGTGGCGCTCACGCTGCCGAAACCGGAATTCCCATCGACGTTAGCGGCGAAAAGGATGCGGTCGGGAGATGTCCACGCGAGGGATGAAGGAGATGCCTTGAGGTTAGGAGAGATATTCCGCGCCACGCCGCCGTTGATGGGGCCGTTAATTGGAACGATGACGATGTCGCCGCCCGTGACGCCGGCGTCGCTCATAAGGCCCTCGATGATGGCTACATTCTTTCCGTCCGGTGAGACGTGTGGGTCTTCCATCTGCCACTTGGGCGCGTAGATCTCGTGCATCTCGCCGCTTTGCGCGTTGATGAGATAGAGCCGCGCGACCCACCAATTGGCATCGCCGGAGCCGTGCGCCGCCGTGGCTGCCCACGCCTTTCCGTCGGGAATCCAGTCGTATTCATAGATGTACACGTCGGCAGGCGTGACCTGCGCCAGGTGGTTGGTGCTCAGGTTGATGGTAGCGAGGCGCTGCTCGTAGATCTGGTCGTCAATCACCCCGGCGAGCGGGGTCATCGGCTCCAGTGGACCAGCCACGCGCGGGAGGCCCTTAGTGAAGAGGATCGCCAAGTTCCTTCCGTCGGGAGAAAAACGAGGCGTCTGGGCATAACCTTTTAATTCTGCCCGCCTGGCCGGAGCACTACCGTCGATTGCCGCAGTCCAGACTTGAGCTACGGGAACGTCGCCCGGCAAGTCAGCGAGGAATGCGAGATGCTTGCTGTCCGCTGACCATGTGACCTCGCGCAACGGAAGCTTGCCTTCCACGGAGATCGCTTGGAGAGGGCCGCCGCGTACCGGTGTCACCGTAAGCTGTCCATCGACGATGTAGGCAACCTGAGTTCCATCGGGAGAGAGTGCAAGCTGATCGATCTTTTTCGCGTGCGGCATGGAATCGAGCACGGCTGCGGCGCGAGACGGCGCCGGATCCTGATCGAGCGCTAAGAGGGGAACGCAGTGGAGTGAGGCTACGAGCGCGCAAAGCAGCGCAGCAAAATGCAGGCGAGACTTGGTCCCTGATTTCATGGCCGACGAGTATACCTGATATGTGTCACGCTGGCCTTCAGACCAATCGTGACGTCTTCGACGCGAGCGTTCCACCTCATGCGGCAACCGGATTCGCCTTGAGATACTTCTCGATTTCGAGAATCTCATCGGAACTCAGACGGAATTCTGCCGAGCGCACGATCTGCTTTGCCTGCTCGGCGGAACGCATACCCACAATCGCTCCGGTGACGACCGGATCACGCAGCGTCCAGGCAATTGCGATCTCGCCCGGCGTGCGGCCGTGACGCTTACCGATTCCGCGCAGCACCTCCACCACCCCAAGATTGCGACTCAGCAGCGGCTCCTGAAAGCTGGGGGTTCTCGGGCGGAAGTCGTCTGACGGCAACGACGCGATGCGCTCGCGTGTCATTTTGCCGGTCAACAGTCCCGACTTCATCGGGGAGTAGACGATGACGCCGATGTGCTGCTCACGGCAAAACGGCAGAACGTCCTTCTCGATGTCGCGGGTCACGATGTTGTAGTTCGGCTGCAGCGAGGCGATGGGAGCGATCCTGGCGACCCGCTTCATCTGGGCCACGTTGAAGTTCGATACGCCAATGTAACGAACCTTGCCTTCTTTTTGGATTTGGGCCAGCGTCTGCCAACCTTCTTCGATGTCGGGCTCTGGATCGGGCCAGTGGATCTGGTAGAGATCGATTGCATCCACCCGCAGCCGCCGTAAGCTTGCTTCCAGTTCGCGGCGCACGGAGGCGGCTCTCAGGCTGTGCCCGATCTCGCCCTGGTCGTTCCACACCAGGCTGCACTTGGTAAAGACGTAAGGACGCTGTGCGCGTCCCGCGATCGCTTTGCCGACGACCTCTTCCGAGTGCCCCAGTCCGTACACGGCCGCAGTATCGATCCAGTTGACGCCCGCATCGAGCGCCGCGTGAATCGCCGCAATCGAGTCATCGTCCTGCTGGCGTCCCCAGGAGAAAGCCCAGTCGCCGCCTCCCATCGCCCATGCGCCAATACCGATGGGAGTGATCGTCAAATCGGAGTTGCCTAGATGTCGAGTCTGCATAAGCTCTCTTGGATGATTCTAAAGGCAGGAAGATGCTCTGAGATTGGTCGAATAGAGAGGATCCGAACCTCGGACCAGTTCCTCTGTCCCCGCAATCCAGCGGAAGCAGTCCCGTTGGTGTAGACTCTCCTGCGATACTGGGCACAAAAACTCGACCTCATTCCGACAGCAACGGATCTTGTCATTGAACCTAACTGCGAAAAAGGCCGGAGCACCGGCGCGGAGGAGATTGTGTTGGACACGCTGCTCGCGAAAATCCAGAAGTCTACCGTCGTGGTGCTTGCTGGAATGCTCCTCGTGGTCGTGGTGCTTTCCACAGCGCACCTGGCGGTGCTGATCGGTGGAGAAATCTGGAAGCCACCCCGGTTTCTCATTCCTGTGCAGGGTCTGCTCGAAATCTTCGGATACTTCCTGCTGGTGCTGATCGGAGTCGAACTGTTGGAGACGCTGAAAGCGTACTTAAAGAAAGACGTCATTCATGTGCGCGTTGTTCTGGAAGTTGCGCTCATCGCCCTCGCGCGGAAGGCCATCATCGAAGAACCCAGCACCATGCCCGGCTTGACCTTGTTCGGGGTCGCGGCCCTGATCCTTGCGTTGGGCATTGCCCTTTATTTCGAGCGGCAGACAGAAAGATAATTGGGTCTTACCTCGCAATGATTCCCAGTGAGGCAGCAAAACAATGGCCTGAACCCACGATGAAAACGCTCACTTATCCATATCCACCAACGCGGTTAAAGCTGGGGCAAGAAAAATCCGAGTTGACAGCATTTATTATGCGAGAGTCAAATTCCAGTTTGCGGATTTTTCAAGCCACCTTGTCTAGGAGAGAATATGAAAACAGTTTGGGTTGGAGTAGTTCTGCTTGCGATGATGAGTTTGTCCGCCTTTGGGCAAAAGAAGGAACAGGAGCGCGTTGCAAATGCTGGAACTGTGATGAAGGAAATTTTGAATATTCCCGACGACATTCCGCAAAGTGTAATCGACAAAGCGGACTGTGTTGTCGTTTTGCCTTCCGTGCTGAAATTTGCCATCGGAATTGGCGGAAGTTACGGCCGAGGTGTCATGACCTGCCGAGGCGGCGAGGATTTCAAGGGTCCTTGGGGTGCGCCGACCATGATGGCGCTCGAAGGTGGCAGCTTTGGTTTGCAGTTGGGCGGGCAGGCGACCGACTTTGTACTGCTGCTGATGAGTCCTCGATCGGCCAAGAGCATCCTCAACAGCAAGGTCAAGCTGGGGGGTGACGTGTCCGCTGCGGCAGGTCCAGTCGGACGGAACGCGTCTGCCGAAACCGACGTAACGATGCGAGCCGAGATCCTTTCATATTCTCGTGCTCGGGGACTATTTGCAGGAATTTCTCTGGCTGGCTCAACCCTTCGCGCCGACAATGACGCCAACAAAAGCTTATATGGGAAAGAACTGAGCGCGCAAGACATTGTGTTCAAGGGCGCGGTAGCGGCGCCTGCGTCTGCGAAATTGTTGCTCGCTGAACTTAATAGAAAATCTCCAACGAATAAGTCCAACAACTAGCGGGCGAGGGATTTATGCGACAGAAACCTACTTTTACAACGGTGCTGCTATTAATCACGCTGGTGGTTTCGCAGGAATTCGGCCCCGTTCTCTCTGCGCAGGCCACGTCTGCCACACCCGAACAGTTGGACCAGTTGCTCGCCCCGGTTGCTCTTTATCCTGATTCTCTGCTCTCTCAGATCACCACCGCATCGACGAATCCGCAGGAGATTCTGGATGTTAATGCCTGGTTGCAGCAGAACTCCGGGTTGACGGGCGCAGCGCTGACCGATGCAGCGCAGAAGCAGGGGTTCGATCCTGCATTTATTGCGCTGGTAAATTTCCCGGACGTGCTGGACATGATGGCGCACAATATCGATGATTACGCCGCCATCGGGCAGGCATTTTCGTCTGATCAGGGAGCAGTTACTGAGTCGATTCAGCGGTTGCGGGCTCAGGCTTATGCCTCCGGTGCGCTTCGCAGCAATGCGCAACAGCAGGTAGAAGTGCAACAGCCGGCGGGTCAGACAGTGTATGTCATCCAGCCGGCGAACCCGCAGGTTGTCTATGTGCCGCAGTATGATCCCACAGTCGTTTACGTTCGACCTGCCTCCAGCGCAATCGTCGCGACATCGCTGATCAGTTTCGGAGTGGGGATTGGGATTGGGGCGCTGCTGGTTGAGAACCAGCCTTGGGGATGGGGTGGATGGGGATGGAACTGGGGATCGCGCCGCGCCTATTACAACCACGGCTACTGGAGCGGTTGGTCGAATCCTTATCGTCCGCCGCACGTCGTGTATCGTCCGCGACCGATTGTGTGGGCCAACCGTCCAGGCTACCGTGGTAATTGGGGCTATCGTCCCCCGCACTATAGGCCTCCGAATCGTCCCGGGAACCGGCCGGGGCCCAGCCGTCCTGGAAATCGTCCAGACGGCCACCGCCCAGCACCACCGCCACCCAAGCCCGGTGCACCAAACCGACCAGTAAGGCCCAGCCCGACGAAACCGGCACCGCCGGACCAGTCACCAGGGCGGCCGAGCAAGCCTGAAACCCCGAATCGGCCAAGCCGACCGACAACGCCCGACCAAACGAAGCCGGCACCGCCGAACCAAACACCAGGGCAACCGGGCAAACCTGGAAATCCGGACCGGCAAAGGCCAAGCCGACCAACAGCACCCGACGGAACGAAGCCGGCACCGCCGAACCAAACACCAGGGCAACCGGGCAAACCTGGAAATCCGGACCGGCAAAGGCCGAGCCAACCAACAGCGCCGGGCCAAGCGAAGCCGGCACCGCCGAACCAAACACCAGGGCAACCGGGCAAACCTGGAAATCCGGACCGGCAAAGGCCGAGCCAACCAACAGCGCCGGGCCAAGGAAAACCGACATCGCCGAATCGACCTTCCGGAAATAAGCCGGCCTCCCAGTCGCAGAAGAGGCCGGCTTCGGAAGCGAAACCCGAACCACAACCAAAAACTCAACCACCGCAAAAACCGTAGCAAAGTGTTAAGGCGGGTATGGTGCCAAGCAGTGGTGGTTTTCTTGCAAGGACCCTGAACAGAGGACGAGTAGGCTGATATGGGTGTGAGGTTTCTCCTCGACAAGCCGTGGCTTCTGTTCGTGACCGTATGCATCGCACTGTTCACGGCAGCGGTGCTCGGCTACCGGCTAGCGTTGTCCACGCGCATCAATGAAGACAGCCACCATCACGAGCACATCATCGCGTTACGCGACGGACTGTTCATTCTGTTAGGCCTGCTGCTGGGATTTACGGTGGCCATGGTACTGCCGCTGTTCGACCAGAGAGGCCAGTTGGTCGTCGACGAAGCGAACGCCATCGGGACGACCATGTTGCGAGCGGAAATGTTGCCGGAAGCACAGCGGGGCCAAGCCCTGGAACTGCTTCGCCAGTATGCGTTCGTGCGCCGCGATTTTGCCAAACAAACACTTCTGGATCGCCCGGCGCTGGATCGTGAGACGCAACGGACGAAGACTCTTCAGCGGCAACTCTGGCAACAGATTGTTGCCCTTGGGCAGGAGAACGAGACCAGGGTTGTCGCGATATATCAAAAGTCTCTTAGTAACATGATTGAGATTGCGGAGCAACGACTGGCTGCCTTTGAAAACCGAGTTCCCGTAGCGGTGTGGCTGATCATATTCATTGTCGCGGTCTTCCAAAGTTTCGCGACCGGATTCAGCTTGCATCGGAAGTTCTGGTTCTCTCTTGTAATGACGCCGCTGGTTGTAGCCGTGGTGATGGCATTAATCGCCGACCTTGACAGCCCGCATACAGGCCTGATCGGTATCGAACAGAACAGCATGGAGAGGCTCGTCCACGACGTAAGCGACGCGAAACAGTAACGCGATTCTGCCTTACTGCATAGGGGGAATCCAGCATGCCGCCTCGCGGTGGTACCCGGCCAATCCTAATTGTGAGTGTCCCCTTTTTGTCCTGGCGGTGGGTTTCGATGAGCCGAAGAGTCAACGCAGCAAGCGGTCGATCCCCGTGGGGGCAAGGTCCATCGAGATTCTCGCAGCTCGCAAGCCAACTGGAGCAGTTGCACGACACATCAAGCGGCGAGCAATTTATCCATCAGTATCGGGCCCCCGTGCTCCGCGATCGACGCAAAAAACTTCCGCCCATCGAAGCGATGAACCTCGTATGACCGTTGCACGCGCTCGACGAAGCCCTGTTTGCGGAAGATGTGCTGCGACACCTTGTTCGTCGCTTCGGTGACGGCCACCCGATAACCTCTGCGCGTCCCGTGCTCCAGGCAAGCCGTGACGAGTTGCTGCGCGACTCCACGTCCGGCGACGCGATTGGAGACCCCGAGGAGGAACAGGTGGAGCGAATCGCCGGAACGCACCGCCTGGCCTCCCCTGTACTCCGTATCCAGTTGGCCCAGGATATCGAAGATCGGATCGAACTTCGCGCTCAGCCGATCCATCCCGTCAGGCAGCGGTGATGCCGAGTCCTCCGTCAAAAGCGCGCCGGCCAGATCACCCGTACCGGCCAACCGCGCCACGATTGTCAGATTCTCGGCGGCCACCTTTGGGCATAACAACCGCACGAACGCCTCGAATTCAGAAGCGGTCAGGCCGACTGCGACGGCGGGTGGATCGTAACGGCTGAACGTTTCCCCCAGAAGTTTTGCCATTGCTTCAGCTTCGGAGGGGACATAGAGGCCGTAGTCGATCTGCATGTGTTCAGAACCTCTTGCTGGGTGTCGACCGGGCGAAGGCAATCACGGCTCGACCTTATACAGCGCCATCATGCCGGCCTGCATGTGCTCGTCGAAGTGGCAGTGGTACATCCAGGTGCCGGGATCGTCGGGAACCATGTCCACGGTCTCCATCTGGGCGGGGCCGATAAAGATCACGTCGGTCCGCTTGCCGCCGTCCAGCACGACGTTGCCGTGCCAGTGAGGAGTGTGCAGGTTCACTCCCTCTCCGAGGGTGACTACGTACCAGCGCACGCGTTCGCCCTTCTTCATCGTCATCAACGGCCCGTTGGCAAACATGTAGCCGTTAATGGTTGAGCGGAAATTCACTCCCGTAAATCCCGCACCGAAGAAGTTGAAGTTGCCTTTGCCATCGCTGACATCGGTTTCCAGTTTATTGGTGCCTTTCGGATCGCTGGTGTAGGTATCGATGTTGTGCTGCAGATACCAACTGGCGTTCTCGTCAACGATCATGAACAGGCTGATAAATTCACGGTCAACGTCTTTGGGGCGACCGGTTGGACCGGCAGCGCCCTTACGGCTGATGAGCATGACCCCGACAAGTCCGCTCTCAACGTCTTTCTGCTCATCGGCGTGCGAGTGATAGAGCCACACAATCGAACTGGGGTCGTTGGGGCCGGGGCCGGCGCGTTCCGGGACCTCCCAGATGTAGGTGTGGGTCTTGCCCGGCGAGTCCTTGGCATAGAAGACGCCGTGCGGGTGCATGGCGAACGGATGGGTGGCGTTGTTCTTGAAAACGACCTTGATGGTGTCGCCAACTTCGGCGCGCAGTACCGGGCCGAGAAATCCGGTGTGCTCCCACTCGGCGGGACGCGGCTTAAGCGTGGTGAAAGTCTCGTCGGTGTATTCGCGGTAGATGGCCTTGCGGTAAGTGCTGCCGATGCGGTGCGGTCCGCGCTCGGTGAACAGCTTGGCATAGTCCATGAAGGGCATGCCCATCATCTGATCAATGCCGAGAGGGGTGTAGTTCCAGTCCACCTCGTCAGCGGCTACGTAGTAGGTGTGAACTGTTCTTGCATCTGCGCTCTGAGCAATGGTGGGAATTGTGAACAGGGAAAAAGCCAAGACGACGAGCAGACAGGACCTACGCATCAACACCCCTCAATTGATTGACGGTTCCCGGATGTTTAATCTGGGATCTTCGATTTGGACTTCTGGTAGGCGCATCATAACGCTTCTGCGGACCTCGCCACAACGAATTTTCCCACCCGTAGAGGCACTGCGAGATCGCAACGGAGTGCGATCACAAGGCAATTCGCCAGGTTAGCCACGGGCTTGCCCCTGGATAGTCGACCAACTGAAGTTATCCAGAAACGGGCTTGGGAGATCAATGGCGATCTCCTCGAAGACGACGCATTATAAAAGGGTGCCCCTTTGAGGTAGGTTTTGGGTGTGAAGCAAAACTCTACCGAAAGGAGCACCCTGATGAACATTAAGTATATCGGCATGGACGTTCACAAAGAAACGATTTC
>Ga0187855_10000715_pt1 | contig 28349 bp, 22 predicted proteins | sample June2016WEW_8_10_2_FD_132969 | JGI IMG/M metagenome (GOLD analysis project Ga0187855, IMG submission 132969) | Peatland microbial communities from SPRUCE experiment site at the Marcell Experimental Forest, Minnesota, USA - June2016WEW_8_10 | ecosystem: Environmental > Terrestrial > Soil >...
CAAGACCGGTCCGTTGGTCGTCGACGGACCGAGTCGTCCGGCAAACTCGTTGCTCACGTCGCAGCGGACGCCGAGGCACTCGACGAATATCTGACCGCCCGACACCTCCAGCGTGCCCGGGACGACGTTCATCTTGGGTGAACCGATGAATTCGCCCACGAAGACCGACTCGGGGTACTCGTAGAGGTCATTGGCCGTATCGACCTGCAGGAGCACACCGTCTTTCAGGACCGCCACGCGGTCCCCCATGGTGAGCGCCTCGACTTGGTCGTGCGTCACGTAGACCGTCGTCGTGCTCTCGAGCCGTTGGTGCAAGCGGATCAACTCCGCTCGCATCTGAACCCGCAACGCAGCGTCGAGGTTCGAGAGAGGCTCATCCATCAAGAAGACGTGCGGTTCGCGGATGAGCGCTCGTCCGAGGGCGACTCGCTGTCGCTGCCCGCCGGACAGAGCGGCGGGCGAACGGTCGAGGAGGTGACGGATCCCCAGCATGTCGGCCACTTCGTGAATGCGCTGCTGAAGCGTGGCGCGGGGCTCCTTGCGGACCTTTGGTCCGAAGGCGAGGTTCTTGTACACGTTCATATTCGGATAGAGCGCGTAGCTCTGGAAGACCATTGAAATGTCGCGCTGTCCGGTCGGAATGTCGGTCACGTCCTGATCGCCCATCCAGATCCGTCCGTGACTCGGGCGCTCCAGTCCGGCGAGCATCCTCAAGGAGGTGGTCTTGCCGCAACCGGAGGGACCGACGAGGACTAAGAACTCGCCCTCGCGAATCCCCAGGTTCAAATCGGAGACCACGGCGTTTCCCTCGAACATCTTCCAGACGTGTTCGAATCGGATTTCGTTCACGCGCGCGACCTCGTCGTCGTCGCCGTCATGGACTCGTGGGACGTCACGTTCCGTTCGCGTGCTCCGGTGTTACTCAGCGCCCCCACTGTCCCCCAAACCCGCTGTGTTGAATTCGTCCCTGTCCGCACTGGTCTCGTGCACTCGATAGGTCAAATCTCTTGTTTCCGGCTGCTCTGCGAGCGACCGTAGTTCATATCCCTACGCTTGTCAATAACTACTATCAAATACGGTCAGACCCGCTGGTCGCCGGTCGCCTCCCCGATCGTGACCGAACTCATCAGTGCGTATCGAGAGGCACGGTACACGTGTTGCCCGAATTCGATGGCTCGACCACTGACGTCGTACGTGGTTCGCTCCATCGTCAAGAGTGCGGTACCCCGCGGCTCATCGAGGAGCGATGACTCGTTCGTGGTCGAGTTCTTGGCCGAGATCCGCTGGGTGGCGTGGTCGGGAAAGACGCCCGCCGCCCGCAAGAGCTCGTAGAAACCGTGCTGTTCCAGCATCTCGTTGCTCATCGTCACGAGTGACGTGGGGATGAAGTTGTGCATCAGGGCGATCGGTTCGCCGTCGCCGAACCGCAGGCGCTCTAGGTAGATCACGAACTGGTCATCGGCCAGCTCTAACGCCCTCTTCACCAGGTCCGATGCTTTCACGACCTCGTTATGGAGCACCCGAGTCGTCGGGCTCTTCCCGGCCTCTGCGAGGTCGTCGAAGAGGCTGGTCAACTTCACCGAACGACTGACTTTGCCCTTCGTGACCACGGTTCCTTGGCCCCGTCGGCGCAGCACTAGACCTTTGTCCACCAAGTAGCTGAACGCCGCTCGAACCGTCGGACGAGAGAGACCGAGCTCGTCGGCGATCTTGACTTCGTTTTCGAGTCGATCGCCCGGGACCAGGTTGCCCGAACGGATTTCGTTCTCGATGTGTTGCGCCAACTGGAAGTAGAGCGGGACGGGGCTGGACCGATCGAGGACGATGGTCCTCAGGGGGTTGTAGGCCAGGACTGCTTGACGAGCCATTGGGATCCTTCGCGAGGTACGGTGGCGAAAGTCTAGGTCGCAAAACTGCTCGTAGTGCTATTGTCCTTACATATGGTCTCTTTGGGGTCTTTTCGTGCGCCGGCGCACGGATCGCCGATGATGCCTCTGCGTCCGAGTCGAAGGACAGCGTGACCCCGGCGATCGATTGCGCGCATCGGGGTTCACGCGGAGAGTCACGATGAGTGGCGCGTTCGACGTCATCACCATCGGACGCTGCGGCGTTGACTTCTACCCGACCGAAAACGGCAGCCTGGTCGACGTCAAGCACTTCGACAAGTTCCTGGGCGGTAGTCCCGCGAACGTCGCAGTCGCCGCGGCCCGGTTCGGCCAGCGAAGTGCCCTTATCAGTCGAACCGGTCCCGACCCCTTCGGGGCGTACGTGCACGAGGCACTTCGAAGTTTCGGCGTCGACGATCGCTACGTCACCGAGTGCGTCGGATTCCAGACGCCGGTCACGTTTTGCGAGACCTATCCGCCAGACCACTTTCCCATCTACTTCTATCGAGAGCCCAAGGCGCCGGACCTAGAGATCTACCCCGAGGAGTTGGACTACGCCGCGATCAAGACGGCACGACTGTTTTGGGCTTCGTTGGGTGGGTTGTCGAAGGAGCCGAGTCGCTCCGCGACGATCGCGGCGCTCGAAGCACGCGAACGTGTACACCCGACCGTCTTAGACCTCGACTACCGACCTTCGTTCTGGACGTCGCGCGACGAGGCACACCAGTGTGCGACCGAGGCACTCCCACTCGTCACCGTCGCCGTGGGCAACCTCGCTGAGGTCGAGGTGGCGGTCGGCGTCAGCGGCCCCGACGTGGCCGCCGACCGTCTGCTCGAGCTCGGATGCGAGATCGCGGTCGTGAAGCTCGGTCCCGACGGCGTCGTGGCCAAGACGCGCACCCAACGGTTCGAAGTACCGGCAATCCCGATCGAGGTCGTCAACGGCCTCGGCGCCGGCGACGGTTTTGGCGGCGCGCTGTGCCACGGAGTGTTATCGGACTGGACCCTGGACGAGACGCTTCGGTACGCGAGTGCCGCCGGCGCGATCGTCGCTTCACGTCTGTCGTGTTCCGAGGCCATGCCCACTGACGCCGAGGTACGAAAACTCTTGGAAGGGGAACACCCATGAACGATGCGTCACGGCAGCAACTCTTGGAGACCAGGTTCACGCGGCCTCACGCCATAGCGGCCGCGGCCAAGAATCGTCTCGGTCATGAGCCGACGAGCGACGAAGGTCGAATCTTGATCATCGCCGCGGACCACACCGCGCGCGGCATGCTCGACGTCGGTTCGAATCCGAGCGCGATGTCGAACCGTTACGACCTATTGGACCGACTCGTGACGGCACTCGCCATTCCCGGGGTCAGTGGCGTCCTGGGAACGCCTGACATCGTCGAGGACCTGTTCCTCCTGGGTGCCCTGGAACGCAAGTACGTGTTCGGCTCGATGAATCGAGGGGGACTGCCCGGCGCCGTCTTCGAGATGGACGACCGATTCACTTCGTACACCACCGAATCGATCGTGGAGCACCGCCTGGACGGCGGCAAGATGCTGCTGCGAATCAACTTGGACGATCCCGGGACCGCCAACGTGTTGGAATCGAGCGCGAAGGCGGTCTCCCAACTCGCGTCCAACGACAAGATCGCCATGATCGAACCGTTCATGAGCAGCCGCGTCGACGGCCGGATACAACACGACCTTTCGACGAACGGCGTCATGCAGTCGATGGCGATCGCCAGCGCGCTCGGTGCGACGTCGTCGCACACGTGGCTGAAGGTGCCGGTGGTGGACGACATGGAGCGCGTGGCCGAGGCGACGACCATGCCCGTCGTCCTCCTCGGAGGACCCCGAAACGACCGGCCGGACGAAATGTTCGAACGATGGGAGAAGACGCTGCGACTGCCGGGCGTACGCGGACTGGTCGTGGGACGAAACCTCCTCTACCCGTCCGACGACGACGTGACGTCGGCCGTCAAGACCGCCGTCAGTCTCCTATGAACCAACCGCATTACCTGCCGGCACGCGAGCCGGGGGCCGACGGGTACGGCATGACGATCTCCCCGGCCGACGCCGGTTGGCGCTACTCCTCGCTGCGCGTGCTCACGGTGAAGCCGGGCGAACAGTCGACGTGGAACACCGGCGACTCGGAGTGGATCGTCCTGCCGCTCGCGGGGTCTTCTGTCGTGACCTGTGGCGACGCGTCCTTCGTCCTCGAAGGTCGTGCGAGCGTCTTTGATCGCGTCACCGATTTCGCCTACGTGCCACGCGACGCGACGGCGACGATATTCAGTTCGCTCGGTGGCCGCTTCGCCCTGCTCGGCGCGGTCTGCGACAACGTCCTGCCCGCCCGATACGGGAACGCCGATGACGTCGCGGTGGAGCTGCGAGGCGCCGGTGTGGCCAGTCGCCAGTGCAACAACTTCGCGTCACCTGAGGGGTTCGAGACCGATCGGCTCGTGGCCGTCGAGGTTCTCGTTCCCGGTGGGAACTGGGCCTCGTACCCTCCGCACAAGCACGACCAGGCGCGACCGGGCGAAGCGGTGCTGGAAGAGATCTACTACTTCGAGGTACGGGGCGGGGCGGGGGCGGGGCAACCCGGCCCCGGCGCCTACCAGCGCGTCTACAGTTCCGGCCCCGATCGCCAGATCGACGTGCTCGCCGAGGTGTCGACGGGTGACGCGATATTGATCCCGTACGGATACCACGGACCGACGATGGCGGCTCCCGGCTACGACCTGTACTTTGTCAACGTGCTCGCCGGACCGGCACCCGAGCGGACGATGGCCTTCTGCGACGATCCCACGCACGATTGGGTGCGGGGGTCGTGGCGCGATCAGGTCATGGATCCGCGACTGCCGATGACCACGTCGAAGGGGGTCCGATGAGGCTCACCGTGGCCCAGGCGCTCGTACGATTCTTGCGAGCGCAGTCCGTCCAATTGGACGACGAGCAGCACCGATTCTTCGCCGGATGCTTCGGCATCTTCGGCCACGGCAACGTGGCCGGCCTCGGCCAGGCACTCTTGGAGTCTGGTGACGAATTCCCGTATTACTTAGCGCGCAACGAACAGGCGATGGTGCACACGGCCGTGGGCTACGCCCGCATGTCGAATCGTCTGCGAACGTTCGCCTGTACGTCGTCGGTCGGCCCGGGCGCCACCAACATGGTCACCGGCGCGGCCGTCGCGACGACCAATCGGATCCCGGTGCTGCTCTTGCCGGGCGACGTCTTCGCCACGCGACGTGCCAATCCCGTCCTCCAAGAGCTCGAGGACCCAACCTCTCTCGACGTCTCGGTGAACGACGCACTGCGACCGGTGTCGAGGTACTTCGACCGGGTGTGGCGGCCGGCACAGCTGCCCGAGGCGATGTTGCACGCGATGCGAGTCCTCACCGACCCCGCCGAAACCGGAGCCGTGACTCTGGCCCTTCCCCAAGACGTGCAGACCGAAGCGTGGGACTTTCCGGAGTCGCTCTTCGAGCAACGCGTATGGAGGATTCGGCGACCACCACCGGAACCACAACTCATTGAACGTCTCGCGACGAAGGTGCGTTCGGCCACGCGTCCGCTCATCGTCGCGGGCGGCGGCGTCATCTACAGTGCGGCGACGAAGACGCTCGGTGACCTGGCCGCGGCGACCGGTATCCCCGTCGCCGAAACACAGGCGGGCAAGGGCTCACTACGATTCGATCACCCGCAGAGCGTCGGTGCGTTGGGTGCGACGGGCACGACCGCCGCCAACGAGGTCGCGCGTGGCGCCGACCTGGTGATCGGTATCGGCACGCGTTGGAGCGACTTCACCACCGCCTCACATTCGGCCTTCCAGAACCCCTCCGTCGAGTTCGTCAACATCAACGTGACGCCCGCGGACACGGCCAAGCTGTCGGCGCTCGCCGTCGTGGCCGACGCCCGAGTGGCCATCGACGCACTCAGCACCCACCTCGATGGCTGGCGTGCGTCGAAGGAGTACGAGGACGAGTACCACCTGCTCGCCACGCAGTGGAACGAATCCGTCGAGTCGGCGTATCACTCCAACCACTCGCCCGTGCCGTCACAGAGCGAGGTCGTCGGCGCCGTCGAGGAGTCGAGCGCGGACAGCGACGTCGTCGTCGGCGCCGCCGGCAGTCTGCCCGGTGACCTCCACAAGCTCTGGCGCACTCGTGATCCGAAGGGCTATCACGTCGAGTACGCGTTCTCGTGCATGGGATATGAGATCGCCGCGGGGATCGGCGTGAAGATGGCCGCCCCCGAGCGCGAGGTCTACGTCATGGTCGGCGACGGGTCGTACCTCATGCTCAACTCCGAACTGGTCACCGCGCTGCAAGAGGGCATCAAGATCATCGTGGTGCTCGTGGTCAACCATGGTTTTCAGTCCATCGGCGCACTCTCGGAGTCGGTCGGCGTGGAGCGCTTCGGCACCAACTATCGGCTCCGCGACGCTTCCGGACAACTGGCCGGTGCGAAACTGCCCATCGACCTCGCGGCGAACGCGGCCAGCCTCGGCGCCACCGTTCTGCGCGCCTCATCCATCGATGAACTTCGTGATGCGTTGAAGGTCGCGCGCGCGAACGCCGAGACGACCGTCGTCCACATCGAAACCGATCCGATGGTCGCCGCGCCGGACTCGGCGTCGTGGTGGGACGTGCCGGTAGCCGAAGTGGCGACCCGCGACTCGACGCGCAGCGCGCTGGAGCGCTACGAGTCCGAGCGAACGATCCAGCGCGAGTACTTTCGTCCAACGACGTGACGCCACCGAAGGCGTGATGATCCTTTGACGTCGGACTCCTCCAACGGTTCGGGTCCCGCGTCGACGGAGGTGACGTTCCGCACACTCGCCATCACCAGCGCGACGATCGACCTCCTCGTCTTCGGGATGATCACGTCGCTCTTCGGACCACTGCTGGTCACGTTGGCGCATCGATTCCATCTGTCACTCCCGGCGGCCGGCGTCGTGTTGAGCGTCTACTACGTGGGCGCGTTCCTGGGAGTCCCCATCGGCTGGATTGCGATGAGGCGATTCACCGGCGCCGCGGTGCTGTCGGCGACACTCGTGATCACCGCGCTCGGTGCGTGCGGCGCCGCGCTCGCGACGCAGTGGGCGCTGTTCCTCGCCTCGGTCTTCTTTCTCGGGTTGGGATTCGGTGGTGTCGATTTCTCGTTGATCTCACTACTCGTTCGAACGAGGACGACGGGTCGGGGCCGTCGCCTCAGCGTCACCAACGCCGGCTACGGTCTCGGCGCGGTCGTCGGACCACTGCTGGTCGTCGTTGTCCGTCCCCACGACTATCGCCTGCTCTACGTGGGAATCGCCATCGCGATCGTCGTGCTCACCCTGGGCAATCGTGGACTCATCGCGCCACCGCTGTCGCGCGAACATCGACACGACGATCTCGTCGTGAATCGCGCCCGGCGCAAGTCCATCCTGGCCACGTTCATCGTCGCCTACATCTTCTACGTCGCGACCGAGACCACGACCGCCGAATGGATCGCGTCGAGTCTCCACCGCCTCGGTTACTCCACGTCGATCGGCAGCGTCGTCACGGCGGGATTCTGGCTCGGCCTCGCCTTCGGTCGGACGCTCGCCGGACCGGTCGGCCGTCGACATTCGGATCATCGACTCGTCCTCGCGGGACTCGCCGCGGCGACCGTCCTCTGTGCCCTGGCGCTGGTGAGCGCTGCGGCACCGTACGTCTATCCGTTGGTCGGGCTCTCCATCGCCCTGGTCTATCCATTCGCGCTCGTCTGGTACTCGACGCTCTGTCCCCACGACGACGACGGCGTCGCCCTCTTGATCTTGTGCATGATGGTCGGGGGCGTGATCGGACCGGCGATTCAGAGTCTGATGGTGTCGTCCTTCGGCATCCGCGCGGTACCGCTCGTCCTCGCCACCTTCGCCGCGATCGCCTTGGTGACCTTCGCCAGTGCTCTCCGTTTCTCCGAGCCCCCGCCCACCATCGATTGAGTAGCGTCTATGAAATCCCTGATAGAGGGCAGATTACGAGAAACTGAAATTACCCCTTGACAAACGTTCGCTAACGATATATCGTTATAGTCAGATTTACAACAAAGGAGAAATCAATGAATCACGAATTTCACGAACACAATCACGATGAGCGCTCCGAGCGCGACCGTGGTCCACGGGGAGCCGGTCGCAGTCGCGGTCGAAGCCCGGGTGGACACCGCGGCGGCCCGTTCGGCCGCGGCGACGAGATGTTCCGCGGTGGCTTTGGTCCCCGCGGCCGTCAGCGACTGCGTCGCGGCGACGTTCGAGCGGCCGTCTTGGTCCTGCTCGACGAGTCCCCGCGCAACGGTTACCAGATCATCCAAGAGTTGAGCGAGCGCTCCAACGGCGCCTGGCGTCCGAGCCCCGGATCGGTCTACCCGATCCTTCAACAGCTCGAAGACGAGGGTCTCGTCGAGATCTCCTCAACGGTGTCCGGTAAGACCTACGTCCTGACCGCCACGGGCAAGGCCCTGGTGGAGAAGGATCGCGCCACGCTCGGCAAGCCGTGGGAGACCGCGGCCGCCGACGTCGGTGACGCCACGGCCGAACTGTTCGGTACGTTGCGACAGGTCATGCACTCCGTTCGCCAAGTGGCGATGGCCGGATCCGACGCGCAGACCCAGAAGGCGACGACCATCCTGGCCGACGCCCGACGCTCCATCTACCGCCTGTTGGCCGAAGACGAGTCGTAAAGACCCCCACCCCCCGGCCCGCGTCCTCGACATCAACGTCGAGGGCGCGGGCTTTTTTGTCTCTGAGCCATACTTAATCGATGACTGAGCCTCAGAGATGGCACGCCGAAACCCTGGCCATCGTCGCCGGCCGAGCACCGAAACCCGGCGGACCCTTCAATGTGCCACCCACCTTCGCCTCGACCTACCGCGACGGTGGCGACGTCGGCTACGGGCGTTGGGGCAATCCCACGTGGAGCGCCTTCGAAGAGGCGCTGGGTGAACTCGAAGGCGGGTACTGCGTCTCCTTCGCGTCGGGACTCGCCGCGGTCGCCGCGTTACTCGCACCCCTCCCACTCGGGTCCACCGTGACCTATCCCCGTGACGGGTACAGCGGCACGCGCGGACTCCTCGAACGATTGGAGAAGGAGAGCCGTCTCCACACCCACGCCGTCGACGTGACCGACACGCACGAGGTACTCGAAGCGATGGGCGACACCGACGTGCTCTGGCTCGAGTCCCCGACCAACCCCACTCTCGGCATCGCCGACCTACCCGAGATACTCCGCGCGGCCCGAGACCTCGGCGTCGTCGCCGTCGTCGACAACACCTTCGCCACACCGATGCTGCAACAACCGCTCACCCTCGGAGCGAGCGCGGTGGTGCACTCGGCCACCAAGTACATTGGGGGCCACTCCGACCTGCTCATGGGCGCGGTCATCGTTGACAGTGAGAGTCAGCGCGACGAACTCGTCGAGTGGCGCACGTCGAACGGCGCGATACCCGGCGTGATGGAGGCGTACCTCGCGCTACGCGGACTGCGCACGCTCCCGGTTCGCTTCGCGCGCCAACAGCGCACGGCGGCAGAGCTCGCCGAGCGACTCGACGACCACCGTCACGTCGAGCGCGTTCGCTACCCCGGACTCGCCACCGATCCCGGTTTCGAACGCGCCAGTTCGCAGATGGGCGGCTTCGGTGCGATGCTCTCCTTCGAAGTGAAGGACGCCGAAAGTGCGGACCGCGTCGTCGCGTCGTTGCGACTCATCGTCGGCGGCACGAGTCTCGGCGGTGTGGAGACCACGATTGATCGGCGAACTCGATGGAGGGGCGAAGAGAACGTCCCGGGTGGACTGCTCCGGCTCAGCGTCGGACTCGAACACCCCATCGATCTGTGGTCCGATATCGATGACGCACTGAACCACGTCTTCAAGGGTTGATCGGGCGAACAAAAAACTCACGGCGCCCGCGAAGGGCGCCGTGAGTTATCTTTGAAACGAGTTAGCCGACGGAGACTAGTTCCGAAGTTTCTGCGGCGACTGGTGCAGCCTCAACTGGTACGGCGTTGCGACGACGCTGACGGAAGCCTGCGATGAGCCCATCGACACCGAACCACGACGACGTGCGCCACGTGGCGAGCACGATCAGTGCGCAGAGCGCGTAGAAGGCGCAAACGCTGGCCGTCCCCGACATGATGTACGTGAACAGGAGTAGCAGGCTGCAGACCGCTGCGGTGCGAGTCATGAAGCCGGCGACGAGACCAATACCGATCGCGAGTTCGCCGAAGGCGACAATGACGGCGATCCAACTGGCGTTGGGAACGACGAAGCTGTGCATGAGGCTGCCCCACCAGCTGTAGGCGGGGATGCCGTGTCCGGCGAATCCGGCGACGCCAGCTCCGTTGTGGTGGAGGAAGTACGGGTTCTCGGCACCGAATACCTTGGCCCAACCGGCCTGGAACCACATACAACCGACCCAGACACGAACGGCCAGCCACGCGATGGACGCGTACTTTGATTGACGAAGCCACGTGAGCACGCCGGGAACAGTGCGCTCGCTCGGTTCGCCGAATATTGTTTCGACCTTGTTCATTTGATGCCCCACTTTCGTTTTCGGTCTTTTCTGGTGATCTCACGGCTGTCGAGACTTCACATTTACAACGACCAACCGAATGACCTTCGTTCTCAAACTACGGGCGGCAGCCGGTGAAATTCCCGTGAATTCCCAGGTCTAAAGTCATATTCTCTGTTCATCGACGTGCCAGGTCACCACGAAATACGGACCTTCACGTTCCCTCAATTGCGGAACGACGCCACACAGTCCGACAGCGCCTGCGACTCCGATGTCGCGTGGAAGTACTCCGGTACTCCATCGGCGAAGACCTCGACGTACGCGGGCAGCGTGGCGAGCGCCATCTCTTCCGCGGTGACGGCCTTCACCTCTGCGTCGTCGCGTCGGCGCCAGACCAGCGTTTGCGGGTTGCCGTCGTCAATGATCGTTCGCCACTCCAACTCCGGATGGTGTCGTTCGAGGATCATCACGACTCGCCACACGTCGCCGTGCCACGGTCGTCCTTCGAGTCCCGCTGCTTCGCGAGCGCGATACGATTCGTCTTGGTCGGGGATTGCCGAGTACTCGTCGCTCGGTACCGTGTCGTCAATCAACACCACGCCACGACGAAGATGCGCGAAGGTGTTGATCAGGTCGCGGTAGGTCTGCTCGACCGTGTGCAGACCGTCGATGAACGCGACATCGAATCTCTTCGATGGTCGAATCTTGGCGAAGAAGTCGTCGCTCGTCATCACCGCGAATCTTGATCCCCGCGGCAATAGCACCGCGTCGAACAACGGCACGGGATCGACACCGTATCGTCGGCGAGCGAGAACGTTGGCGAACGTCTCACCCTCGAGCACCCCGATCTCGAGATACGACGTCAGGTGAAGTTGGCCGATGAGTGCGTTGACACGCCGCGGCGTCCAAAGTTCATCGGGCACGGATCCGGGCCGGTACTTCAGCAAGAGCGGAAGCCCGGCAATCGAGCGGAGTCGGTTGATCCCGTCTTCGCGGTCTTCGCGGAAGAGCCCCCACCGGTCGAGGAACGGACGAGCAAATCCGTTGGCGATCACTTTCCAGAGATGACGTTGTCGAAATCTGATCCACTCATCGGCCACTCGTCGTGGTGTATGAAGAACTCTTCGCAGAGGACTGTTGCGAGGCGACGACACTGAAGTCGAGACTACTGTCGCGTATTCGTCCACTGGCTTTATGGGACTGACGTCGTGTTCGACTGCGCCACGATCGCACGAGAAGGTATAACCTGCCCAGGATGACGAGCATCCTGGCCCTCGATCCCGCGTGGACCGCAACAGAACCGAGCGGTGTGGCGCTACTGCAACAGGTGAAGGAACGGTGGCGCTGCGTCGCGCTCAGCCCGAGCTACAGCCAGTTCGTGGAGCTCGCGAACGGCACGCCCGTCGACTGGTCGAAGACGCCCGGCGCCGGCCGGCCCAACGTCGACGCGTTGATGGGCGCCGCGCGCACCTTGCTGGACGGCGAGGCGGTCGAACTCGTCACGATCGACATGCCGGTCGCGCTCACCCCGATCCGCAAGCGCCGAGAGGCCGATGCCGCCGTCTCCCAGAAGTTCGGCTCCAAGGGTTGCAGCACCCACTCGCCTAGTGAGGTCCGCCCCGGCGAAATCGGAAGTGCGTTGACCGAGCGCTTCCGAGAGCTCGGCTACCCGGTCGCCACGGTCGAGACGCCCGTGGGCAGCACCTTCGTGTTGGCCGAGATCTATCCGCACCCCGCCCTCTTGCATCTCCTAAACAAGGACTTTCGCTACAAGTACAAGATCGGGCGAGCGAGCGAGTACTGGCCCGACAAGACGCCAGCCGAGCGTCGGCGTCGCATCGTCAAGAACTGGCGCAAGATCCTCGACCAACTCGAACCGACGATCGCCAAAATCGATCTACCGCTCCCAGCCAAGACCGATCTCGAGAACTTCCCTTCGACGGCGCTCAAGCGCTTCGAAGACGCCCTCGACGCGCTCATCGGGGGATGGGTCGGGATCAGATACCTGGAGGGCGACTGCACCGCTTACGGCGACGAGTCGGCCGCCATTTGGATCCCGCCGAAGTCCTCGTAACGCCCGGGTCGACCGCCTCGTTCGGCGCCGTCAAACCGTCGAAAGTGCAGTAATCTCCCAGAAAATAAGCTCCTGCACCCACTATGATTTTCCTAATCTGATCCCCACCACCCCCGGGGGTTTGAGCGGCGTGAGGCGAAGGGCAGTCGATGGCGCAAATCAGCTTGGAGAAGATCACCAAGGTCTATCCGAACGGGTTCGAAGCGGTCCACGCGCTCGACCTGGAGGTGAACGAGGGCGAGTTCATGGTGCTGGTCGGGCCCTCCGGCTGCGGCAAGACGACCGCGCTGCGCATGGTCGCCGGTCTCGAGGTGATCAGTCGCGGAACATTGCGTTTCGGGGAGCGCGTCGTGAACAACGTGTCGGCGAAGAACCGCGATATCGCCATGGTGTTCCAGAACTACGCCCTCTACCCGCATATGACCGTGGGCGAGAACATCGGTTTCGCGCTGCGAACGAAGAAGTTGCCGAAGGCCCTAATCAAGGAGAAGGTCACGACCGCCGCGGGCATCCTGGGGCTCACCGAACTGATCGACTCCAAGCCGGGGCAGCTGTCCGGCGGCCAGCGCCAGCGCGTCGCGATGGGTCGGGCCATCGTGCGTGAGCCCAGTGTCTTCTTGATGGATGAGCCCTTGTCGAATCTCGACGCCAAGCTGCGCGTCCAGATGCGCGCCGAAGTGACGCGGATCCAACGACGGCTCGGCGTCGCGACGCTGTACGTCACGCACGACCAGGTCGAGGCGATGACGATGGGTGACCGGGTCGCGGTCTTGCGCGCCGGCGTCCTCCAGCAGTGCGACAGACCCCAGGCCCTGTACGACAATCCAAACAATCTCTTCGTCGCGGCCTTCATCGGATCGCCGGCGATGAACCTCTTCGAAGCCCAGATCACCGAGGGCGCGAGCACCGTCATCATCGGTAGTCAGCGGATCGAACTCGGCGAGGCCGTCCTCGCCCACCGGCCGGCGGTCCGCGCCTACGCCAATCGCCGGGTCGTGCTCGGAATCCGCCCCGAAGACCTGCCGATGGCGAGTTCCGACGAGGGATCCGCCCTGGTGGGCGAGGTGGAACTCGTCGAGGCACTCGGATCGGACCTGCTCATCCACTTCGCCATCGACGCCAATCGGGTCGAGGTCGAGGGCGCCCTGGAAGACGACGACGCCTCGCTCTCACCGGTCATGCTCCAACGGGCCCAGGGTGTCGCCCGGATCGCGCCACGTTCCCCGGTCGAGGCCGGTGACCGGGTTCGTCTCTCGGTCAACCCGATTCGACTCCACTTCTTCGATCCCGAGAGCGGCGTCGCCATCGTCGACTGAGACGATCTCCGGTATCGATCACGGAGGCCAATCGCTGGTTACAATAAGGGCTGTAGCGGATTTTCCGCAACGATTCAGGTGAGAGGACGTCCCCCAGATGGCGCGTCATTCGAGGGTTCGACTCGCCGACGTCGCCCAGCTCGTCGGCGTCTCCACGACGACGGCCTCGCGGGCGCTCAACGGGCGAGGCGAGATCTCGGACGTCACGCGCGCGGCCGTCCTCGAAGCCGCCGATCGCCTGGGATTTCGACCCTCGCCTTTTGCCCAGTCGCTGCAGTCGCGACGCTCCAACACCGTCGGACTGATCGTCCCGAACGTCGCCCACCACTTCTACGCCACGATCGTCCAGGGCGCTCAGGCGTACCTGAAAGAGGCCGGCTACCAGTTGGTCCTCATCGACTCCGGCGAAGACGCCGAAGGCGTCGCCGACGCGATCGACACTCTGATCGGCCACTGGGTCGACGGCATCATGATCACCACCACGCCCTTCACCGCCGTCGGATTCTCCGACCTGCTCCACGGCACGCCGTGCGTCTTCATCGACGAGACGGTCGAGGGCGTGGGCGCCGGCAGCATCACCCTGGAGAATCGCGACGGCATCGCACTACTGGTCGATCACCTCGCCGAGACGCACGGCCACGAGCGAATCGCGTTTCTCGGCGGCCGACCGGATCGCACCGACGGGCGAGAACGTCGCGAGGGCTTCTTGACCGCGATGGCGCGCCGGGGTCTCCTGGTCGCGCCGGAGCACGTGAGCGAGGGTGAGTGGAGCGTCCGCAGTGGTGTCGAGCAGACGCTGCACCAGATCGATCTCGAAGGTCCCCCCACCGCCCTCATCGCCGCGAGCGCCGAACTCGCGCTCGGCGCGCTCGCCGCCGCGCGAAGCCGCGGACTGAACCTCCCCGAGGACATGGCCATCGTCTCCTTCGACGATCCCGAGGTCGGCGCGTTGCTCGAACCGGCGTTGACCGCGATTACGTACGACACACTGGCCTTGGGCGAACGCAGTGCCCGTCTGCTGGTCGCCGCGTTCGAGAACGACAACGCCACCTTCAGCGACGTTCGACTGCCGGTCGCACTCGTGACACGACGTTCCTGCGGCTGTGCCTTCGACACGCTCCACGCACTGAAGCACGCGGGATTCGACGATCCCCGTGGTCGTATTACTTACCCATCCCCATCGTGATGCCGCGCACCAGATACTTCTGGAAGAGTATGTAGACCACGATCGGTGGAATGACGCTCATCACCGCGCCCGCCATCAACACCGGAACGCTGGCCACCCGACCGGAGGAGAGCAGCGCGAGTCCGACGGTGACCGTTCGGTCGTCGGTGTTCTCCAAGAAGAGAAGTCCCACGAGCAGGTCGTTCCAGATCTGGATGAACTGCAGGACCGCGACCGTGAAGATCGCCGGCCGCGCGAGCGGGATACCGAGCGTCCACCACATCTTGGTGAACGGGACTCCGTCGACCGACGCCGCTTCGATCAGTTCGTCGGGGATACCTCGGAAGTACGTGGTCATCAAAAATATCGAGAACGGCAGACCGAGCGCGGCGTAGACGATGATCGCGCCCCAGTAGGTCTGCAACAGCCCGAGCTTGGCGACGTTGATGAACTCCGGGATGATGATCGACGGCAGGGGCACGAACATGCAGGACACGATTGCCAAGAAGACCAGCGTGCGGAATCGAAAGCGAATCTTCGCCAGCGCGAATCCGGCGGCGGTGCTGACGACGACGACGCACAACACGGCACCCGACGAGACGATGAGCGAGTTCAGCAACTCGCGCAGGATCGGTTCGGAGCTGAAGAGCAGGTGCCAACTCGAGAGCGAGAAGCCGTGACGCGATCCGTCGTACTGCGCTTGGGTCTTCAACGAGTTGTCGATCATGTAGAAGAACGGGTAGAGCATCACGACCGCCACGCCGGCCATGATCAAAAAGAGGATGACCCGCGCCGGACGGATTCGACGCTGGTGGACCTCGGCGACGTCGTCGTCGTGATTCGAACTCGGTCGCTCGCTCAGCGTCGTCGTCACGTCTTCACCCGCAGCAGTCGGATCTGGATGATGCTGACCGTCGCCACCAGGACGAAGAGCAGCACACCGAGGAGGGCCCCGGTACCGAAGTCACCTTGATTGAATGCCTGTTGGTACACGTAGAACTCCAACGTCGTCGAACCGTAGTTCGGTCCACCGCCGGTCATGACGAAGATGAGACTGAAGATCGCGGTGAAGGCGGTGAGGACGGTGATGACGAAGGCGAACTGGATGAAGCGCATCATCTGGGGAATGATGATCTTGCGGTAGATGCGGAACGAACTCGCGCCGTCGACGCGCCCGGCCTCGGCGAGCGTCGGGTCGAGCGCCGCCAGACCGGTGATGAAGATGATGGTGTTCGTGCCGAGCTGACTCCAGATCAGCGTGATGGCGATGGCGAAGATGGCTTGATTGGTGCTGCCCAACATGTCGGTCTTGATGAAACCAAGCCCGACCGAGGCGAGCATGCCGTTCAAGATCCCCTTGACGGCGTAGAACTGAGCCGCCACGAGTCCGATGATCACCCACGAAATCGCCGTCGGAATGAAGACGACCGAACGGAAGAACTTCCAACCCCAGATCTCCTCGTGGAGTAGGAACGCGATGGCGAGCGGCACGATGATCGCGAAGGGCATCGCGAGTAACAGCAGTCCGTTGTTCTCCAGAACTCGAAGAAACGTCGGATCCTCGAAGAGATTCAGGTAGGCGCGCGGCCCGATCCACGTCGCCGTCTGGCCGTTCCAGTTGGTCATGCTGTAGTACACGGCCTGTCCGATGGGGAGAATAAGTAGTCCGGCCACCGCCAACAGCGCGGGTAACGAGAGAATCCACCCGGCGCCGCCGGCGCCGAGTGGACCCCTCTTGGACGGACGCCGGGCTACGTCGATGAGAGCCACGGCGTCCTTCCTAGTTCAACTACGAACGACTATTTGAAATACTCTCCGTACGATCCGCGCTGATTCGCCGGCAGTTGGTTGTGCTGGGCCGCCAACTCCTTCGTCCCTTGCGAAACCGAGGCTTGACCAACGAGTACCGCGGGCAGGGCCTGGTAGCCGACGTTGACGATGTTCGGCTGGGTGACGTTGTCCAACATCGGGTACACGGTGTAGTGGTCCTTGCTCACGAAGGCGAGCATCTCGTCGTTCAAAGCGTTGGTCGAGTGGTAGCCCGTGATGTCGGGGATGAGTCCGGCCTTGGCGATCTGCACCGCGCCGGCGGGGGAGTCCATGAACGCGAGGAAGGCCGCGGCGGCCGGAACGTTCTTCGAACCCTTCAAGACAGAGATCGCGTCACCTGGGAAGAAGACGACGCTGCTGATCGGCTTGGTCGAGAACGGCGGTACCATCGCGCCGACGTTCGAGCCCATCTGCTGGGTGTACTGCGCGACGTCCCAGCTACCGTCGTCCGGCGCCATCGCGGCCTTGCCGTCCACGAACTGTCCGACGTTGTTGCGGTCGGTCAGGGCGTCGGAGTTGACGCAGCCCTTGGTGTACATCTCGTGCCACATCGACAACTGCGACTGCACGACCGAGGACGTCCACGGGATCTGACCGCTGTAGAGGCTGTGCCACTGGGTGGGCGGAAGGGCCATCATCATGTAGCTGAAGGAGTACCACGGGTTGAACTCACCCGAGTACGACGCGGAGCCCGTGCCATAGGCCATGGGGGTGATGCCGACCTTTTTTAGCGCGGTGCACGCGTTCAGCAGCTGGCTCCAGTCACGAGGCACCTGGGTGATTCCCGCCTTAGCGAAGTCCTTCTTGTTGTAGAAGCCCATATAGAACTGTGCGTCCACCGGGGCGGCGAGGATGGCGGAGTTCGCGTTGAAGTCGTCCGCGCCCCACTTGAGACCCTCGATGTTGGCGATCTCGGACTTCGGGAAGTACGGACGAAGGTTCGCGAGCAGGTTCGCGTAGGGCGGCAGGTACAGACCCGTCCACATCACCGCGAGGTCCGGACCGCTCCCGGCGATCGCGGCCGTCTGGAGCTGCGCGAAGTAGTTATCGGCGGGCTGGCTGACCATCTTGATCGTGACGTTCGGGTGCAACTTCTCGTAGGCCGAGATGAGGTTCTTCGCCGTGCCGAGCAGCGTCTGTTGGGTGCCGTAGTTCTCCCAGAACGTGAGCGTCACTTTGGACGACGCACCGGCCGAACCGGCGGTGACGGCGACCAATCCGGTCGTGAGCATCAGGCCGGCGGCGGCGAATACCCCAACCTTTCTTTTGAAACCGAGATTGAGACTATTTCGCATGTTGCCCCCCAATAATGAACTGCGACCCATCGGTCGATCCTGAGACGGATCGGCCGATAACGATAGCGCAATCGTTTCCGTGGTTGGACCGTATCACCAACTTCTCACGCTGTCAAGGCACACAGGGGGTATACTTCCGATGCAAACGTTGACAATCGCGGGCGAGAATGACATACTGCCGGAGCACTGGAAACGATTGCGGAAACGATGACGGAACCGGGATAAGTTCCGGCTGGGAGGATCGGACATGACGAAGCGGCTCACGGTTGGTGTGGTCGGCTGTGGCGTCATCGCCCAGGTCATGCACCTCCCCCACCTGGCCGACCTCCGGGACCGCTACGAATTGGTTGCGGTGTGCGACATTTCGGAGCCCACGGCCCGGGCCTGCGCCGAAATGTACGGCGTCGACAAGGTCTTCACCTCGTGGCAGGACCTCGTGGACGAGAAACTCGACGTCGTCATGGTGCTCACCTCGGGTAGCCACGCGCCGATCGCCGTGGCGGCGGCCCGGACCGGATCGAACGTCTTCGTCGAAAAGCCCCTCTGCCTCTCCCTCGCCGAGGGTCAGGAACTCTTCGAGGCCGTTCGCAATTCCGGCGTTCGCTTCATGGTCGGCACGATGAAGCGCTACGACCCCGCCTACGAGCGACTCCTCGAGTACTTGCCCTTGGACGATCTCCGCCTGGTCTCGGTCACGACGTTGGAGTCGCCGTTCCAGCCCTACGTGCAGGCCTACCCCCTGACCCCGATGACGCCCCCGGCGCCCGACGTGCTCGCGGCCCTGAGGGCCGACGACGCGCAACGACTGCTGGCCGCACTGCCCGAGGGCGACGACGACGCGCGCTTTTGCTACCGGTGGATGCTGCTCGACAACCTCGTGCACGAACTCAACATGCTGCGCGGCGCCCTGGGCGAGCCCGACATCGTGCATCACGCGCGCCTCGGTCGCACGGTCTGTGAGATCGGTCTGGGCTTCGGTCCGACCGAGGTGCACATGTCCTGGGTCGACCTGCCGGGCATGGCCCACTACAAGCAGCAGCTCGCCTTCTACGCACTCGACAAGCGGGTCACGCTCACGCTGCCCTCGCCCTACCTGCGCGCGATGCCAAGTCTCTTGACGATCGAAGGTGGCGAAGATGGTTCACCGCATTCCTGGCGCACCAACGAGACGCTCTCGTACGAGGAGGCCTTCAAGCGCGAGCTGGTGGAGTTCGAATCGGCGATCCGTGCCGGTCACGATCCCCGAACCGACATCATCGACGGCCTGCACGACATCGCGCTGTGCCACGCCATCGCGACCTCGCACATCACGCGCCAACCGGTCACGATGCCGAGCACGTTACCCGCGTGGGCGACGGGGGGTTGAAATGGACATCGGACTACTCACCGACAGCGTCGAGGATCTCACGTTCGACCAGACGCTGGACCTCGCGAACGAAGTGGGACTTTCCTGCGTCGAGTTCGCCGCGGGCAACTGGTCGACGTCGCCGCACATCGACGTACCGGCGCTTCTGGAGAACCGTCGGGGCCGGGCGGAGTTTCTCCGGTCCGTCGAATCGCGGGGACTGCGAATCTCGGCGCTCAACGCGAGCGGGAATCAACTCCATCCGCGCGACGGCAAACGCAACGACAAGATGGTGCGCGACATCATCCGCTTGGCCGGCGAGTTCGGCGTCACGACCATCGTCCTCATGTCGGGTCTCCCCGGCGGTACGCCGAACGACCAGATGCCGAACTGGATCACGACCTCGTGGCCGCCGGAGACCACCGAGATGCTCGACTACCAGTGGAACGACGTCGCCATCCCGTACTGGCACGACCTGGCGGCCTTCGCGTCGGCGAACGGCATCACGCGAATGGCGATCGAGATGCACGGCAACCAAATCGTCTTCAGCGTGCCGGGCGTCCTGCGACTTAGGTCCGAGATCGGCGACATCGTGGGAGCGAACCTGGACCCCAGTCACCTGATCTGGATGGGCGCCGATCCTCTGCGGGCGGTGACGGCCCTCGGATCGGCGATCTACTACGTCCATGCGAAGGACACGCGCGTCGAAGACGCGTCCGCCGTGCGTTCCCGCCTCGAGCCGCTGACATTGCCGTTCGTCGACGAACGGGCGTGGAACTTCGTGACGGTCGGTCGCGGTCACGACTTCGAGTGGTGGACCACGTTCGTGGACACGCTCGCGAGCGTTGGCTACGACGGCACGTTGAGCATCGAGCACGAGGACGCGAGCGTCTCCGGGGTGGATGGCGTACGCGAAGCGGCCGCGCTGTTGCATCGCGTTCTCGCGCAGCGCTCGGCGGTCAAGTCGTCCTCCGTGTCGGCCTGATCCGACCTCCGCAGCTCCGTATTTTCGCTTCGAATCTTTGAGCTCTGTTCAGTAACGTGTGGCGGTGAAAACAAACTCGATCGTCGTCTGCGAGGGCGACCAGACCGGTCAGGAACTACTCGACGAGGCGCTACGGGTCCTCGATCCGAGCGTGTTGGGATTCGACATCGACCTCGTGCGCTTCGACCTCTCCTTGGAGAATCGCCGCGCGACCAACAACGGGGTCGTCCACGACGCGGCCGCGGCGATCGTCGAAACGGGTCTGGGTCTGAAGGCCGCCACGATCACCCCGACCGAGATCGGGAGTGTCGGTTCGCCGAATCGGATACTGCGCGAAGGAATCAGCGGCAAGGTCATCGTGCGCACCGGTCGTCGGATTCCGGGCGTTGCCCCCGTCGTATCGCTGTCGCATCCGGTCGTGGTCGTTCGCATGGCCGTCGGCGACGCCTACGGCGCGGCCGAAGGGCGTGACGGCGAAGCGGGCACGCGCGACGAATCGGCCTGGCGCATGGAACGGATCGACCGCGGCGTCTGCCAGTCGGTCGCGGAGTTCGCGTTCGTGACGGCGGCATCGATGGACGGGCTCGTCTACGGCGGACCGAAGTGGACGGTCTCGGCGATCTACGAGGGGATGCTCAAAGAGGAGATGGACCGCGCCGCCGCTCGACACCCTGACGTGACCTACCATCCGATGCTCATCGACGCGGCCTACGCCGGATTGATGACCGAGCAGTGGGACAGCACTGTCGTGATCCCCACGTTGAACCGTGACGGCGACTGCATGAGTGACCTGGTGCTCGCCATGTTCGGTTCGATCGCCGGCGCCGAGTCGGTTCTCCTGGCGCTGGACGACGAGATGCATCCGACGACCGCGATGGCCGAAGCGCCGCACGGCACCGCGCCGTCGCTGGAGGGGAAGAACGTGGCCAACCCCATGGCGATGCTGTTGGCCTGTGCCGCCGTGTTGGACCACGCGGGGATCCACGGCGACGAGCGGGCGGCGGAGGCCTCGCGGGCACTGCGCGGTGCGACGCTCGCCACGGCGATGGACGGCATTCGCTGCTTCGATCTCGGCGGTTCGGCCTCGACGTCTGAGGTCGTCGACGAGGTCGTGTCCCGCATGCGAAATCGCTAGGCCCACCGACTACGCCTGCGAACCGCCGTCTACGGTTGGGGAATCGAAACTGTGGTGATGCGTAGGACGTGGTCGATGAAGAAGGACGACGACTCCTTCAAATCGAAGGGACAACGATGTCCCTGATCCCCACTGACCCGTCGATCGACTCACTGGCCGATTCGGCGGTCGAGAACGCGCGCACGCTCATCCACGATGCCGATCGAATGCGCGGTCACGCGGAGGTCGCCAATCGCCGACGATTCTCGCGACTCTTCCGCGACCCCAAGGCCATCGAGGTCACGATCACGCTGACCGACGAAGTCATGCGGATCCATTCTGTCAAGAGTTCGATCAACATCTTTCGTCGAGCAGCCGCGAAGGCCTCGACCGAGGGCTTCGGCCGCTTCAACGCCTTCGGTCTCAAGATCCTCGCCGCCGGTTCGCGTCTCGCTCCGGCACCGGTGATCAACGTCGTCACCAAACAGATCCGCCATCTCTCCCGGGCCCTGATCCTTCCATCCGAAGAGGCACCGTTGAGAAAGCACCTCGAGCGACGCCGGCGTGACGATATTGCGTTAAACATCAACGTCCTGGGCGAGGCCGTGCTCGGGGAGCGCGAGGCCGATGAGCGATTCGATCGCGTACTCGAGATGATTCGGCGACCGGAGATCAATTACGTCTCGGTGAAGCTCTCGTCAGTCGTGAGTCAGATCATCACGATCGACCGCGTGGGATCACTCGATCGCGTCGCCACGAAGATGCGACGTCTCTATCGTGAGGCCGAGTCCCACGGAGCGTTCGTCAACCTGGACATGGAGGAGTTCCGGGACCTCGAGCTGACCGTGACGGCGTTCAAGCACGTCCTCAGCGAAGACGAGTTCTCCGGCATCGCCGCCGGCATCGTGCTCCAGGCCTACCTGCCCGAGTCCCACGCCGCCTTCGCCGATCTGGTCGAGTGGTCGAAGAGTCGTCACCGACGATCCGGCGGCTCGATCAAGGTCCGGCTGGTAAAGGGTGCCAACCTGGCGATGGAGACGACCGAGGCCGAACTCCACGGCTGGAGCGCGGCGCCCTATCGCACGAAGTCCGACGTCGACGCCAGTTACGCACGCCTCATCGACGCGGCCCTTCGTCCCGAGCACGCCCGGGCCGTGCGCATCGGCATCGCGAGCCACAACCTCTTCCATCTCTCCTGGGCACTCGAGGTGGCTCGTGCGCGCGGCGTCGAATCGCAAGTCGACGTGGAGATGCTCGAAGGGATGGCCAACTCCGAGTCACTCGCCATAGCCCGGACCGGTCAGCGCGTCCTGCTCTACGCGCCGGTCACACGCCACGACGACTTCGCCTCCGCGGTCGCGTACCTCGTTCGTCGCCTCGACGAGAACACGTCGGACGAGAACTACCTGAAGGCGGCCTTCGACATCGGGACGGACGTACAGCGCTTCGATGAGCAGAGCGACCGATTCACGGCGTCGGTGCGAGAGCGACACGCGATCTCGACGACGTCACTTCGCCACGCGCCGCACGATTCGCCAGACGCGACGGGCTTCACCAACGTCGCGAACTTCGATTCGACGTCGACGAGCGCCTACGACGAGATCTCGCGAGCGTTCGACGCGGTGCGCGCCGCTCCGGAACTACGCGTTCCACTCGTCATCGGCGGCGAGGAGATCATCACGAGTGAGTTCGAACTCGGCCACGACCCGAGCGCCGACGCTCAGGCGTGGTATCGGTACTGCGTCGCCGACGTCCGACAGGTCGACGAGGCAGTTCGGTGCGCCGCGCTCGCCCGCGAGCACTGGTCGAATCTCACGATCGAAGAGCGTCGACGGATCCTCTTCGCGGGCGCGCTCGCCATGGAGGATCAGCGAATCGAGACGGCCGCGGTGATGGCCCGTGACGCCGGCAAGACCGAAGCCGAGGCCGACCCCGAGGTGAGCGAGGGTATCGACTTCGCGCGCTTCTACGCGACGACGGCCAGCGACTTCGAGGGCTCCACGCCGCTCGGCACGGTGGTGGTAGTGCCGCCATGGAACTTCCCCTACGCGATTCCGGCCGGGGGCGTCTGCGCCGCGTTGGCCGCGGGCAACGCCGTCATCTTGAAACCGGCGCCGGAGACCGTCGCGACGGCGTGGCAGTTGGTGCAGCAACTCTGGGCGGGTGGCGTCCCCCGCGACGTCCTGCAGTTCGTGGCGACCAGAGACGACGACACCGGACGCCACCTCATTACCCACCAGGACGTCGACGCCGTCATTCTCACCGGATCGTTCGAGACCGCGCTGATGTTCACGACCTGGCGCCCCGACATAAACCTCCTCGCCGAGACCAGTGGCAAGAACGCCATACTGATCAGCGCGTGCGCCGACATCGACGTCGCCGTGAAGGACCTCGTGCAGTCGGCGTTCGGCCACGCCGGTCAGAAGTGCAGCGCCGCCAGTTTGGCCATCGTGGTGCGCGACGTCTACGAGGACCCCGCGTTCCTTCGTCAGTTGGGCGACGCCGTGCAGAGCCTTCGCGTGGGTCCGAGTTGGCAACTGTCGACCAGCGTGGGACCGATCATCCGCAGCGCTGAACCAGCACTCGAACGAGCGCTCCACCATCTGGACCCGGGCGAGAGTTGGCTCCTCCAGCCGCGAGCGCTCGACGCCGCTGGACTGCAGTGGAGTCCCGGCGTGAAGCTCGGCGTGCGATCCGGCTCGTGGAGTCATCAACACGAATGGTTCGGACCGGTCCTCGGCGTCATGGTGGCACCGGACTTCCACACGGCCATCACGTGGCAGAACCGGACGGACTTCGGTCTCACGGCGGGCATCCAGTCACTCGACGAGGCCGAGTGCGAACTGTGGATGGACCGGATCCAGGCCGGCAACCTCTACGTCAACCGCGGGGTCACGGGGGCGATCGTCAATCGACAGCCCTTCGGTGGATGGCGCCGCAGTAGCGTCGGCCCGACCGCCAAGGCCGGGGGCCACCACTACGTCAACTCGCTGCGACGTTGGGCGTCACTCTCGGACGCGCCGAGCGCGATCGAACAGGCCCGTGCGTGGTGGCGTTCGACGGGCAGCCAATCGATCGATCGGACCGGACTGCGCGTCGAGAAGAACTTCCAGCGGTACCGCCATCACCCCAAAGCGATGGTCGTTCGAATCGACGGCGCCTTCGACGAGGCGCAACGTTCGTTCATCGACGCCGCCGTGCGCGAGGCCGGGGTGCACGTCACCTACAGCGCACTCGAACCGGTGGCCGCGGCGCCGGAGGCGCTCGTCGAGACACCGGCCGAACTCGTCGCGCGCGCCACCACGATCGATCGGGTTCGTTGGCTCTCGAGCGAAGCCACGCAGAGCGCCGCTCTGTTGGCGCACGGGGTGAGCGTCGATCCCCGAGCGCTCGCCCAGCGTGGAGACGTCGAGATGGCGCGCTGGCTTCTCGAACAGAGCGTCTCGATCACCCATCACCGCTACGGCAACGTGAACGCCGGACCGAAACCGAACTGCGTGGGTCTCGGCGACTCAATGCTCGAGGGCTAGGTCCTCGATCCGACGGTGTCGAACCTTCGCCACGATCGCCGGATGTTCGCTCGTGGTCATGGCCTCGAGTAGTTCGGCGATACTGGCGGTCGCGAAGTTGATCCGGTTGTCGGCCACACCGTAGGGGATGACGAGGAGGTCGCCGTGCGCCATGGCCCCGCAGGTGTAGACGACGTTGGGCACGTACCCGTCCTGTTCCTCGGCCGACGCCGTGAGCAGCGGCTCTCGCAGCGCGGCGATCATCTTGGTCGGGTCCTCGAGGTCGAGCAACACGGCCCCGATGCTGTAGGTGCGCATCGGTCCGACGGCGTGGGTGAGCACCAGCCACCCGGCGCTCGTCTCGATGGGTGATCCGCAGTTGCCGAGCTGCAGGACCTCCCAGTCCCACTCCGGCATCTGGAACGTGACGGCCCGCCCCCAGTGTCCGAGCGTGTCTGAGAAGCAGACCGCGTTCGTCTCGCGGTCGTAGCGCGTCAGGGCCGCGTACTTCCCGTTGATGCGACGCGGGAAGAGGGCCAATCCCTTGTTCGGCGCCGCGGCGCCGACGACCGGCGAGGCGTCGAAGGAGAGGAAGTCGTCGGTGCGCAGTAGTTGCTGGGAGATGTGCACGCCGTCGTAGGCGGTGTAGGTCGCGAGGTAGGTCGTCGTGGCGTCGTCTTCGGTGAAGAGCACGAAGCGCGCGTCTTCCATTCCCTGGGTCTCGGCCAACATGACCGGCCAGAGCACCCGCTCGGAGAGGTCGACGTCGGCGTCGAAGTGGACACCGTAACTGCACGCCGCGATCGAACGGTGGTGACGAGCGATCGTGTGCGCGTCTTGACGGGTGTCGAACTCCGAGATCAAGATCTCTAGTCGCGCTTCGAGCTCTTCGATCGAGAACACCACCGGTAGCTCGTCCAAGACGTAGGCCGCGCTCTCGCCGTCTTGTCCCATCGCCTTAAGGCGCGCGTGGAAGACGTCGCGGTGGAAGAGCCCGTCGCGCGCCGTGCCGATGATCGGAAAGGGCTCGCGCGGCTCGAGGGTGATCTCTCCGTCGGCGCTCACCACACCGGTGCGGAAGCTGATGCTCGAACGATGGCCCTCGCCGATCCCGCGAAAGCTCATCACGAATCGTACGGCACCCTCCGGCACCTCCGACTGATCGGGGTGCATGACCATGCTCGGGTTGCAGACCGCGGAGGCCTCGAGTGAGTACTCGTGCGTGAACGACGCACCAAGAAGGAGCCAGCGCTCCTCGCTCAGGTCCGCCTTGGGATCCAACCGGTTGCTGACGCGCTCGGCGTGTTGGCTGAACGTGGCCACGATGTCGCGGTGTCGCCGGGCGAATCGCTGGATGACGTCCTTCAGTCGTTTACGCACGTCGGCTTCGGGCAACGCGACGATTCGCTTCACCACGCTCGATGCGCGCGACTCGGCGCCGCCCAGTTCTTGTCCGGCCACGAAGAGCAACGCCACGACGCGTGACGGGTCCGGAACGATATGGACATCGGAGCGTGACGCCAGGGGGTTTTCTTTCATGTAGAGATAGTTTGGTGCGCGAAGGCCTGCTGGCGGGTTGATACCAGCGCCAATGTTGACTCCGCCCCCTGATTCTGGTTGGCGACGTCGGCGTGCAGGCCGTCGAATCCCCCGCCCGTGACCGGGTCCCACATCATCACTTTCGCGTCATTGTCGGCGTCGAACCACGCGTTCGCCATCCGAATTCCCTCGAGCCACTTCGGGGAGTCGTCGACGCTCAGCGCCCGCGCGCAGGCGTCGGCCATCGTGGAGACCTCAATGGGCTGTTGATCGAAACTCGGGCCGACGTCGCCCGGTCCCGATCCGTTCGCGGGTGTGACCGAGAGGTGTCCGTCGCGTGTCTCTCGCTCGAGGAGCCACCCGAGGAGCGAAAGCCCCCGCGCGACCAGCTCCGGCCGATCCAACGCATCGCCGACCGCGATCATCGCGTCCGGCAGGGCGGCATTGGCGTAGTAGAGCCGGGGTTCGGGCCACGGCCACTCCGGGTCGTCGCCCGATTCGAGCATCGAATCGGCGGCGTCGCGAAGAAGAGAAAGGGCCGCCGCGTTCGTGGGGTCCACGGTGATGACCGCGGCGGCGCCCAGCGCGGCGAATGCCATCGCGCGCGGGTACTGGGACCGTTTCTCGGCGCCGCGTTCGAAGAGCGAGCGCGCCGGTCCGGCGATCGAGAACTGCATACTGGCGGCGGCCGTTCCAAGTCCCCACAGACTCCGTCCCCAGCAGTCCTCGGTAGATCCCTCGCTCGTCCACGTCCCGTCGGCCGATCGGCGATTGCGACACTCGCCGTGTGGTCCCATGGCGTCGCCCACGAAGGCGAGCGAACCCTGGGCCAGGGAGCGGACCGCCGCGTTCGGATTCGGCTCACGAGCGCTGACGACGAGGACGCGCGCGACGTCGTCGACGCAGTAGCCGTGCTCACGGCGCGGGGTGGCGTGCTCGGCGTGCTCGAACGTGCCGAATCGATCGGTCAGCGCGACGAGGTGGTCGAACCGCGGACGCTCGGTCATCGATTCGCCGACAGTGGTGCGCGATTGTCGAGCAGCTCTTCGCCGAGCGCGGCGTAGCGCGAGGCGATGACCGGCCACGCCAGGTCCGGCGCGAGTCGTCGGGCCTCGCTCGCCATCTCCTCGACCAGGCCCGGCGTCGTGAGGACTTCGCGGATAGCGTCGGCCAACGCTTCGGGGTCGCGACGCGGCACCACGAGGCCGGCACCACTGGAGAGCAGTTCGACCGCGTGGGGGAAGGCCGTCGCGATCACGGGCCGACCGGCGGCGATCGCGTCGACCAAAACGCCCGAGGTGACCTGGTCCGGTGAGTCGTACGGCAGTATGACCATGGTCGACTCGCTGATCAGCTGGGCCAGGGAGGCCAGTGACCGATACTCGGGGTCGAAGACCACGTCGACGTGGCGATCCTTCGCGCGCTGCATCAGCATGTCGCGGTAGACGTCACCCTCGTACTCGTGCACCTTCGGGTGGGTGTTGCCCGCGACGACGTAGATCGGCTTGGGTCGGAGGTCATTGACGAGCGCGAGCGCGTCGATCATCCACTCGATGCCCTTGCCCGGTCCGAGGAGTCCCCAGGTGAGGAGTCGCGGCCGCTCCTTCGAGTCCTTCAGCCGTACGGCGCTCGACACCGCCGCCCCGTGGGGGATGACCGAGATCTTTCGGGCGTCCACGTCGAAGTTCGAGCAGAGTCGCACCCGGCCCGCCTCGGTCATGACGACCACGGCGTCGGCCGCGCGCACGACGGCTTCGAGCACCGAGCG
>Ga0187855_10000716_pt1 | contig 28346 bp, 26 predicted proteins | sample June2016WEW_8_10_2_FD_132969 | JGI IMG/M metagenome (GOLD analysis project Ga0187855, IMG submission 132969) | Peatland microbial communities from SPRUCE experiment site at the Marcell Experimental Forest, Minnesota, USA - June2016WEW_8_10 | ecosystem: Environmental > Terrestrial > Soil >...
GTTTTTTTTTTTTTTTTTTTTTTTTTTTAGAAATAGTATTAATTTTTTTTTTTTTTTTTTAATTTTTTTTTTAATTTATTTTTTTTTTTTTTTTTTTTTTTTTTTTTTTTTTTTTATAAATTTTTTTTTTTTTTTTTTTTTTTTTTTTTTTAGACATAGTAGTACTATATTAATTTTTTGCTAAAGGCTTTATCTAAATGAACGTTTTTAATTTACGTATAGTCTTCTTAGTTTCATTAAGAAGATCTTATTATGTTTAAAAATAAACGCTAAACATAATCAAGTAAATACTTTAAGTACTACGTATTTATAACTAAAGTAAATAAATATTACTAGGTATAATTTCAAAACTATATAATACACAGGGAACTAAAATAATAAACGCAATAACTATCGGTAATAAGATAGTTCAACAAAAGGACATCAGTTGATCAAAACGAATTCTAGGAAATGAAGCTCTCGCTCATATAAATACAAAAATCATAATACAAGATTTTACACCTAAAGTTAAACCATAGAATAATCCTTCTATTAAAGGACCTGAATATAATAAGTTTTCATTATGTAAATTGTTTATATAATAATCAAAATTAATATGTTCCATTAAAAAGAATAAAGAAGGGAGATAATCGTATAAATAACCACCTAAGAATAATATACTAGTTAATATACATATTAAAACAATACTAGCATATTCAGCTAAGAAGAAAAAAACGAATATAACAGCAGCATGTTCTGTCATAAAACCGCTAACAAGTTCTGATTCAGCTTCAGCCAAATCAAAAGGGGCTCTATTCGTTTCCGCTATCGATCCTATAAAGAATATAATAAATACAGGGAATAATGGTACTATGAATCATATAGCTCTTTGAGCTTCTATGTTGACAGTAATATTTAAACTTCCAGTTAACATTACAACAAGTAATATAGCAGAACTTAATATTAATTCATAACTTATCAATTGAGCTGTACTTCTAAGTGAACCTAAAAAAGCATATTTACTGTTTGCACTTCAACCAGCTAATAATATACCATATGTAGATAAGGAAGAAACTGCTAACATGTAAAGTATACCTAGATTAAAATCACTTAAAGCTAAACCAGGACCATAGGGTATAACTAAATAACCTAATAATGAAAATATTAAGGTTATAATAGGACCAAGAAAAAATAGACCTAAATTAGCTTGTGTAGGTGAAACATATTCTTTTAAAAGAAGTTTTAAAGCATCAGCAAATGCTTGTAAAAGACCATAATATCCTACTATATTAGGACCCAATCTTCTTTGCATACTAGCCATGGTTTTTCTTTCGGCTACAGTTACATAAGCTACAGTTAATAAAACAGGCACAGTTACTAATAAAACTTCTATAATAGAAATTAAAGTAGGTATATAAAACATTTTTTTTTTTTTTTGATCTAAATTTAATGAAATAAAATATTTTAAAATTTTTATTATATTTTATTAAAATAAAAATTTAGGTTAAAAACAACTTTTTTATAGCAAATATTCTTATTTATCATCATTAAATACTATAAGTTATCTATTCTTTAACAAAAAAATAAAACTAGTTTATTTAATAAAAATTTTTTTATTATTTAAATTGAAAAGCGTTAAAATGAATTCTCATCTAAGATTTGAACTTAGATCTAGATATTAGAAGTATCCTGCTCTACCATTGAGCTAATGAGAGTTATTATTATAATACTTGTATAAGTATACAATTATCTATAAAAAAAATAATAAAGATAATATTATTTTATGCTGGTAAAGTTTCTTTATTCGAGAAAAATTTATTATTTTTTTTAATTCATAAAGCTTGATTTCTTATTATATTTCAATTAAGCAACATATAATAATAAAAAAGCCATCATTAAAGCAAATAAACCTGTAGCTTCTGCAAATGCAAACCCTAATATAGCGTATGCGAATAATTGACCTCTTAAAGAAGGGTTTCTAGCTACACCTAATATTAGTGCACCGAAAACTACACCAATACCAATACCTGCCCCAATTAAACCTGTAGTTGCTAATCCTGTTCCTATAATCTTTGCTGCTTGTATCATATATTCATATATAATAAAATACCGTACAAAGGAAACCTTTATAAATTTTATTTGTTAAATATTTATAATTATAAATATTTATAACATTTATTGTTTTTAGTTCATCTCTTAAATCATTAGGAACTATTATATTTTAATATCTATTTTTTAAGAGATACGGAGGAATCGAACCCCTTATTTAAGATCTGCAATCGAAATGTAGAACCGTCTACGACATATCCCTAGTACATATATATATATAAAGCACTTCTCTTACTTTATATAGTATATGTACCAATAATTGCTACATATTAAGTAAAAAAAGTGCTTAATATGTAGCAATTATTCTATTTTTTTATCTTTTTTTTAATAAAAACTATAAAATAAATATTATTCATCTGGTTTTCTATGAATTTGTATAAATTCAATTCTAGAGTTAAGAAGAGTAGCTTTGGCTTCCGCCCGAACTTTGGCTTTATTTAAATTATCCAAATCTCTTAATATTGTATTTTTTAGTCTATATTCGTACTCATTTGTAGGAATAGCAGGCACTTTTGATAATGCTTCTTGCGCAAATGAAGTTTTTTGTACCACTACTTGTATGTATTTTAGATAATTATCTCTTTGTTCTACAGCAGTTTTTAAATCCATTTTTTTAAACTGATTTAGTATATGTGAGTTATAATCAATATGTTTACATATTTCGTCACGTATTGGAACTTCACCTCCGGGAACATTAAACCCAGGACCTGGGTTTATTGTCTTAGGGAAGAATACAGAAGCAGGATCAACACCAGGGAAAACTTTAGATCATGTAACAAAAGGTGGTTCTGTACAATGTCCTGGTCCAAGACGTATTGGATGCACTATTCTATCTATACCCTTTCCTTTATCCAGAGGCTTGGCTTCACTTTCACCACCACTTTCAATATAACCTTTATCTATACCTTTCCCTTTATCAATGTTTTTGGTTGGATCTGATCCATCATCTGATTCCATAGCATTAAATAATTTTGTTTTAAAATCAGATGAAGAATTATCACCAGCACCCATAGTATCATAACCATAAAGGAATTGTTTTAAATTAAAGTTAATACCTTTTATACCTAAGTATTCTGATAATCAGCCAATAGTAGCTGTATTTAAAGTTCAACCCAATAATCCTATCCCCATATTATTTCAAAATTCACAGTAGTCTATATATAAATTACCTGAAATCATATATTTTATTAAAGCTACCATTGTAATGGTAAATAATGCTGCACCAAATTTAGCTAAAGTAAAATTAACTAATATAGTGTTTATTATGTTTTTTGTTGTTTGTATTAAATTTTTCATGTTTTTATTATTTTTTTTTATAACATTGACGCAGTTAATATCACGGTACATTTTTAATAGATTGAGTTATACATCTCTTAATATATTATTTATATTAAACATTCTTATATAAAATATTTCTTTTATTAAATCCTATTATCCTTATCCAAAGAGTAAACCTAAGGTCCAGCGAGTCACGTATAAAATACCTTGTAGTAATCCAAACAACAATTAAATCCCACAAACTACCGTATACATGTACGGGACCTAATAAAATTTTCAATTATAACATTATAATAAATATATATATTAATCTATAACCATTCTCACCCCCAAAAAATATATAATATACATATTTCTTCTTAAACTTTCATCTTAATCTTTCTATAAAAAAAAACAATGATACTAAAATTATTTATTTAATTCATTGTTTTGTAAATTAAAAAGCATTAAGATGATTTCCCTTCTAAGATTCGAACCTAGATCTAGATATTAGGAATATCTCGCTTTACCCATTAAGCTAATGGGAATTTTATTATTAATAATGTTTATTAAAAAACTATAATTAAACATTAAAGACTGGTATTATTATAATGTTTAAATTTATGAAAAAAAAAATTATCCTTTTATAAATATTAATCTACTATAAAATGTAAAAAAAAATTTTTTTTTTATAATTATACACTATATTTTAGTTACTATACCACTACTAATTTCCCTTCAACGTTTATAATCTAATATCATTTTATTATATTTATTCTTAATAATAATGTTTAAAAAGACAATAAAGTCAACTACCTTTGTACTAAACTTGAATATCATAATGAAAACTTTGTAAAGGTAAACTTACAAATGCATGAGGTTTAGGAGGACTTGTTAATGCTCATTCTAAACTATTATAACTTCTATTTAATAAAGTTTGTAAACTATCACTATAGAATTGTGGTGTTAATCAAGGATATCTACTTGTATATTTACCTTCAACTAATTGAATATAAACGATGTACAAGAATAGCCATGTAGCTATAACACTTATAATTGATCCGAAACTACTTATCAGATTTCAACCTGCAAATGCGTCGGGATAATCACTTATACGACGCGGCATTCCTTGTAGACCAAGGAAATGTTGAGGGAAGAATGTAACATTACGCTACAAAGCGGACTATATCTTAACCATATAATAAATATATGGTTTCTTTCGTGTAGTCTCTGAGGATCCTACTAGGATAAACTAGTCTATCCGTTGGTTTCCTACTGATTGTCTAGATTAACTTAAGATTTTCACTTACCATTAGAACGCTGAGCGTTAATAGGTATAGTACTTAAGCTTTATGAGAGTTTTCAGCATATAGAAAGATTGTAAGGGGCTAATGCAGTTAACTTTGAGTAGAATTACGTGGAATAGATTGTATTATTCAATATTTATCATTTATAGAAACAAATAAATTTGTATCTATATTTTTTTTTATAAACGTTCATCTTACTTTAAAATGTTGTCTTGCTGCGTTTATAGAAGGAAATATTAATTCCTCATTGTTTCTATTATAACAGAAAACTAAACTTCCACCTATACCATACTGTGGAGAAAGTTTTCCTTTTAAACCTTTAGAAGGATGAGAATTATTTAAATAAAATTCTTTAATACTATCACTTATAGCTTTTTTTGTTTCAGAAGTAATCGTCCCAAATTTAGGATGATTCTCTTTTTTGAATAATTCTTTTAATTTAAATATAGTATTAATATTGTGCGTAAATCCGTAAGAACTACCTGCAATTTGTAATATGTTATAACTTGGTTTATAATAATCTATTCATTTTTGTTCTAAACTTATAGAAACTATTATATCTTTTGCACAAAACTCCAGTATGCCTAGAGAAAAGTTTTCAAGACCATATTTTTTCATTGCTCTGTTTAATATTGTATTTTTAGTCTTGTTGGAATTGGCATAATAAAAATGATTAGTCATTCTTTGAGTTAAATTAAGACTACTACCCACATATAAATCTTTAGTTCTATTATTAATGAATAAGTATACTCCTGATTTTTTTCTTAATTCAACATAAATTTTTCTTTTACTCTCCTTAACATTTTCAAAATAAACGACAAAATTATTTGGCGAAAACGGTGAATTCCCACTCTTTTCAGTATCCAAAGATGATATGTTTCTATTCCATACATTTTTCAACTCAAAGTTTCTTTCCTTTAGTCTAACCCCTATAAATAATATCCAGAAATGTACTTTACCTAACATTCTGTTATAATCTAATCCTAATATTTTAGGTATTCAGAAGTATCATGCACTAAATAATGCAAATACTGCTCCCATACTTAAAACGTAGTGGAAATGCAAATATTAATACATATGTATTAATATGGTGGACTGTATCTTTACCTGTAATAGATATACTATTTATCCTTATATATAAAATATTTAGTAAAAGGTACTTTATATCATAAGGGATTATCATATTTAATTCAATTTAACACAAAGTTTGAATATATTTTATGCTCTAAACTAAATATAGGAGAGTTTTTATATTTTCTAATATCTATAAAACCTTTAATTTTAGTGACTCTATAGAATTTCATGTCTGAATATAATCTGTTCTTCATAAAATAATCATATATAAATAGCATATTGTTAACGTTTTGAAATTTGAATGCGATAGATGTAAAATCTTTAGGACCAGCTAAAACTGATGATTTTTTTCGTATTACAATATATGGTTTAGAATTTAATATAGTACTATCAAAATTTAACTTAGAAGTATATTGATTATATTGAAATTCTAAGTTACATTCTATCCTATTTCCTGCATAATTAAATACTATGCTACCATCAGTATCAACTAACCCTGAAAAATAGGGATCATATAGTTCTATATTATAATTGACTTCCTTATAATCTATATTATATAAAAGGCAAGCCTCTTTAAAAGCAGGTACTTTTAATCTAATTAAACCATTTAAATGTTTGACCAAATAAATCATATTTTCTCTAGTAGAAACTATATAGATAGAATAAGGTTTATTTTTATCAGATCTAATTCTACCTATATGTAAATAATCTTGTATACGACTTAATATTCTAACATCTCTATTATGTAACTTTATCCTAATTTGTTTAAGTACTTTTTTTTTACTAGAAGGATCTCTTCTAATATCAAAGTTACCGTCACCATCTATTACACCCGCGAATCAATTTCAAAATTTATAATCTTCAATATCAGGTAACTGACGTGCAGTCTCTGAGAATCCTTTACAGTTTTCTGCTGATTGTGTACCCATAAGTAGGCTACTTATTGTGGTATTGTTATTTTCACTATTTAAAAGAAGACTATTCCTACTAACATCTAGTTTATAAAGATAAAACGTATTAATGAATAGTAAACAATACACAAATGATACAGTTTCCAGCATATAGTCAGTTGCAAAATAATATTTATTAATGGTCAAAGCCAATAAATAAGAAGATAAATTATTTTGGCCCAGTTGAGCAACTACGTAGTAAGTATCGTGAAATGCAATATCAAGTGAAGCGTTAGCTAAAACAACTCCACTTACGAATAAAGGTTCATTAATCCATTAATCTTTCATAACTAAAGATATAATCCCTATAAATACCTTCTATTTTGGCATATTTTTTTATAGTACAATGATTTATTTTCAATGCTCTTTGAGCATCCATTACACCGTCATATTTCCCAATAAAATTTCTATTTATATCATATACAAATACCGCTTTTTTAATAAAATTATTCTTATTAAGATCTAATAGTAATTCTTCACATTCTTTTGAACACCAGTTAGCGATTTTAGGCGTGTCACTTATATTATATGGTATATTGCTTAAATATCATTCACCTCTAAATAGAGTTTTTTGTTTTATAGTTTCAACTAATGTAGGTTGATTTGATTTAACTAATTTAGCTAAACTTGAAGCTGAAGGGAAAATAACTAATAACTCTTTATAAGAATTATAAATATAAACAGGGTAAGTAGACTTACTTTCCATTATTCTTATTTTACTTTCAATAGAATGACTTTTCTTATAAAAAGGGTTATTTTCACCCGTTAAAGCCCTGGCTATTAAAGCTTTGGTTTTATCAGAATGCCTTCTATTTTTAGCTAATTCAAATAGTAATTTTTTAGTTTCCTCTGTATGTTTATAACCCAAAGAAGAATAACCTTGTTTTAACACATTATAATAAGGCATTACATGTGTTATATAAAAAGTTTCTCTAATAGTTAAAAATTCAGCTTCAACATATTCTAAAATTAAAAGAGTAAAGTTTAATTGATCATATTTAAGTAAAGCTTTTACAATTGGCATATTAAGATTTTGTTTACTTTTTAAGAAAGTATTATTAAGATAATTTCTCATTCTAGAAGCTAAATTTATAGAACTTCCAACATAAGTATGACCATTTATCTGGTTTATAAAACAATAAACCCCCGGTTTATCTTTTTCATTCTTTAATATTTGAAGCCTATCTTTTTGTAAGTTATAAACTTTTACAGGTTTTAAATTTCTTATTTGATCATCTAGATCAGAATGATTAGTTAAATTAGAGTAAAAGCGAGGCTTAATAAAATTTGAAATAGAAATTTTTAAAGGTATTAATGAACTCTTTATTACATGGACTATATCTTCCCGCAGTAAATTGCGAGGATCACGTTTAGTCTCTGAGGTTCCTACTAAGACATTATTTACCAAAAATAATATCGGTTGGTTACCTGCTGATTGTTCAAAATTATATATTATCACATGATGGTTTAATAAATAAACCCCAAGTAGCATAATTGTCAGAAGCTCCCAGCATATGGTGATCTTTAAAGGGAGAGCTAAGTGGATTGTTAACCCTCCAATTGTGAACATGAATACGAAACCTAAAGCAAATAACATTGAAGGTGTTAATTGTAAAGATCCCCCATAACATGTAGCTAATCAAGAAAATATTTTAATACCTGTTGGAACAGCTATAATTAATGTAGCGGCTGTGAAATACGCTCTTGTCAAATAGATTAATTTTGGACAGTATCTTGATTAAATATATTTTAATGATATTTTTTTTTAGATTTACATAGAAATTCCTATTATTTTGTTAATTACCTTTATTTCCTTATTTATTTATTTTTTTTATTTTATTTTAAATTATACTTATATTTAATAAATGTTAAACGAATTTTTTTTCATCTAAAACTTGCCACGTATTTTAAGATTTAAACCTAATTGACTTGTGTGTGTATAGGGTTTATACTCTAAAGTAGCCTTTTTAACACCCGATATAGATTTAGATTTATCAAAGAGATTAGAAAATGGTTCATTTTCTAATTTAATATTTAGACCTAATTGATTCATAGATGCGGAAGGTATAGATGCTATAGCCCTTTTTACACCCCCTACAATTTCTAATTTATTATTATGAGGATTATAAATAACAGAAGGTGGTGTAGTATATTGAGATTGAAACTCTATAATATAATGAATACCTTTAACATTTTCTGGTGAAAAATCCGCAAAATCATAAAAATATATTTGAGGGTAGTACGAATTTTTCTGCGCTAATATTTGAATTTCATCTTCATTTAATACTAACCCCATAAAATTACGGAAGTCCTCTGGTTTAGCTCAAAAAAAATGGCTTTCGTGAAAATTACTCTGATATATAAAAAAGGCTATCTTAGTTCCCCTTATCATATTAACAAAAACAGAGCCTTTCAAGCCAATTGAATAACAATAACGTCTGGCTTGAATCATAAGCTCATATCAGAGTTTACCTTCAGGAGATTTAGCTTCAGCCACAGTAATAAGATTTCTTACCTTATTAACTAACTCTACATAATGTGTGGTAGTATCCACTGGACCCGTTAAAGTCGCAGTTTCTGATTTCGTTGTATAATTATAATCTAATTTATGATAACTTTGGCTAGTATTATTGTATAAGCTCTTAGTAAAACCTTCATCACGTTGGTTATCTATATTCAAAACATCTTCAATAAGACATTTTATACCTTCAATATTTGCATAACAATTAGGTATATTTCTATAGTCTTGGTTTGTAAAAGATTCTAATAATCTTCATGCACTCACCTGATCTACATATTCCTTATAAAATTTTGGAATAATATATATTTCATGTGCATAATCAGTATCTTTAATATATTGGTAGACAGCCGTTACACCTATATTCTCTTTATTCATAGCAGTAAGAATACTTTGGTTAATATGAAAAAAAGGATTAAACATAAATACCCTATCTGTACCTGGTACAAATATAAAACCCAAACTCGTTAAAGTAGTAATTTTTATTTTTATGCTATCTTCCAAAGCAATAGTCATTCTATGATCATCTATCTCTGTATTTACACAAGATTGGCCCATAGAATCATACAAAACTAAAGGAATCCCTATAGGTAATATAGATGCTTTTAAGGGTTTTACCATCATATTTGGAACTTGCTTAATATAATTAAAAAAATATTCTAACGGTATATTATTTAAATATTTAAGAATTAATATAGATGTAATAACAAAGAATTGAAAATTAAAGAATTTTAATAATTCATCTTTTAATATACTAATAGTTCAATTAAACTCTGGTTGCATATCTAACAATTTATTATAAAATATGTTAAATATATTTAAATCAATCACAGTAATAAACATGTTTAATAATATTAAATAACTAGCCCTATTTGCAGTGATATATTGATCAATACAACTAAAAAAATAGTTAAACTTCACATTATTTTTTAGTATGTATATATTATATATTTGTATAAACATATTTAAACTATAAGTTAAAATAGGCCAAGTTGAAAATAAAGTAAATATAAAAGTTACATAAGGGTTTATACCTGCATTTATAAATACTAAAAAAATAGGCCCTCTAATAATCAAAGAAAAGAAAAAATAAAGAATAAAAAATATTAACATGCTTATAGGTTTTAAATATACCATATATATAAATCTTATAAGTGAATGTATAAGTATTTCATTATTTTGAAGTTTAACTTTCATTAGTATAAAACAAGTATAAATTTGACAACCTACTATAAATATAAAAATATTGTTGTTCAACATGATATTAAACATACTATCCACATAATATATTCAAGAAATAATAAATAACAACAAAATTATATAAGGCATATAAAAAAAATATATACAGATAAATAAGGATAAAAAAGGAAGATAGATAACAAAATAAAGTAAAAAATATACTTTATATAAACCTATCTATATACCTATTTAAAAAGAATTTCTATTAACTTATTATGTCTAAAACCTAAAAAAAAATACCTATATTAAACCTCTTGCGTGCTTGTCTCTGAGGATCCCTTAGTTGCTATACTTATAATTTTTTTTACTCCTTTCTCTTCTAAATGTTTTCCTTCCGTTATCATAATATATACTTTTCTAAATTTAAGATAACTAGTATATTTACCCGCAAATAGGTTATACCTATCAAAATAATTTATAAGACTAAAAGCTGTTTTGAAACCAGTGCTCTTATAACACCAAATACTTGTATGATATTGAGATAGATTACCCATTTGCAGTTCTTTGTATAATAATTCTAAAGGCAATTTATCATTTTGTTTTATAGAATATTCTAGCCTTACGCTATAGCCCGTATTATGGGTTTTACTATTTACAACACTAATATGAAAACAACCGTCTGCTTGAGTAAAGCCAGCTAATCAGTAGTTATCTAAAGTTAGCTTTTTTAAAGGGGGCAAAATGGAAAGATTAAATTGTTCACTATAATTATGTTTAATTACTTGGTCATATTTAGAATTACTTAGTAATTTACCATTTATTAAAGATAAAATAATAAGCAAACCCGGTTTATTTTTACAAATATATCTTACTGCTTTTTTATCTTTAATTTTATAGACATTACCATGGCCGACACGTTTCTTTATATAGTATGCCAGCGAAGTATCTTTTTCTGCAAATATAATATATAATTGTTTATAACCAAACCAACCATCTCCTTCTATTAATCCAGCTAAAAAATAGCCAAACTCATTATCAGTTAAATGATTTCTATTTGGCACATGTTCAGATATAGGAAGTAAATTTTTATAACTAGTATAAGTATTCTTAGTAGCTGCCGTAGCTTTTGTACTAAAACTAAGGTTTCCTGCTGATAGTCTTTTAAATAAATAGATTGTTCCGAGCGCAATTAATACGAGTGGACTACTTATACAAGAGTTTCCAGCATATAGCAAGATTTTTTCCGTGAACACAGGTTTATCCACGTCTAGTCCAACTGTATACATATGGTGACTTCAAACAACAAAACCTAATACACCTATAGACATCATGGCATAAACCCGTTTTTTAGACTTCGGCCTACATATTAATACTGTTAATATTTAGAATTTATTATGTAAATATATCTAATACTTCCTTAACTATATTTAACAATTCCTCCGATAAAGGTGCTTTTTCTGGTATATTACCTTCTACAAAAGTAGAAGGAGTTACTTTTCCAATTGGATCTAATTTATCTATGCTATCAGGTACTTTTTTTGATGCATTTATTTTTTCGTATATTTTTTTAAAAGAAGAAGCCTTTTCGTTTAAAAAAATTTCTTTTTCTTGATTTCTTCTAGCTAAAAGAATATTAAAAACATCTCCTTCTACTTTTTTAATAGTACCATCGGAGGTTTGTTTATCAATACTTAATTTAAACATATCAAATAATTTATTAAATACCTTATATCTACTATCAAAAGACATATCTACTAATTTTAGGGATTTTTCTATCTCATCAGATTTAGATAAATCTACTTTTAATATTTTTTCTTTAATTAATAAATCCATTCTTTCTCCTTGATTAAATAATTCCTCTACTTTTTTTTGATTCTCTTTATTTAAGTAACGGATGTATTTTTGAGCAAATTCTTCTAATCTATTCCATTCTATTTTTTTTAAATCACCCATTTTTTGGTTTTCTTTGAATAAATCAGAAGAAGTTTGGACTTGTTTATCAAAGGCTTTAGATTTTGTTAACATTTCATTTATTTTTTTCATCATATCTGTTTCCACAAATTTTTTTAAACTAGTACTGAAAAATCTAACATTAACATTTAAAAATGTTAAACTTTTAAAATTAGGTCTTTGTAAATTATTAATTCTTAATCCTGGTTTTTTCATATATTAAATATAAATTATTATTTATGGTCTTTTTTGTTATTTACCATTGGCTTAACCTTTAATCGAGGGCTAAGTCTATCTTATTAATATTAAAAATATTAAATATATAATTATTGTCTATTACATAAAAGAAAAAGAATAAATGTGGGATTTTATTAAGGATATTGTCATTATACTCACCTTTAGTCGTTGAACGTTTTTACTTTAAGTAAATTTCGCTTCAAGTTAACTTAAAAAGTTTTTCTTGAAATTAACCCAATTTTATAATAATTATATACAATTCATGTACATAAAAATATGGAAACAAATTTTCAAGGTTATCAATTTTTCACAAAATGGCTCAAATTATTTATTCATCTATCTTTTCTTTTATGTAATTTAGCAACGCGAGATTTGAGACTTTAGCAACGCGAGATTTGAAAATTTAGCAACGCGAGATTTGAAAAAATAGCAACGCAATAATTAAAAATTATTGTTTTATAAAGCAATACTTAATAGAAGAAAAATTAATAAAGAATTTTAAACAAAAATAAAAAGAATAGAAGTATTTAATATTAATATGTGTATTTTCATGGGCCAAGCTATCTTATAAATTTAATTATATCTTACTATATGGAAAATTAAATCCTTATATTTACACTTTCAGATATAAACCTCTTTCAAGGCTACTAGAGTACACCTTAAATATAAAAGATAAACTTTTATATTCAGTACCGTCTACTCGTTGCTCTTTTACAGACATAATATTTAACTTTATCTGATTTAGATCCGCGATTGCCCATTTCGTTTTCACTCATCTTTAGTGATGTTACCTTACCCTGAGTCATTAATCAGGCCGGTCTTCTAGTTTCCCAAGAGACTTTGGTTACTAAAGCTTTAGGGGTTCCCCGGAGTTTGGCACTGCTGGACAAAATTAAACTTGCTTAAGGTTTATTACATCCCTAAATATCCAAACACACTCTTGTTTGAGTTAGCGGATATTGTTGTACTGATTATTCCAAAACCAGGAATAATTAATATATAAACCTCTGGATGACCGAAAAATCCATTTATTCAAATTTAACTTAGAATCAATAATATTGATTATCTCGTATTAAACCCAGGTACCGGTAGTATAACTCCGGGCTTGTGCATAATATGTAAAAACATATTAAGGAATAACCGACTGTACATTAAGCATCATTTCAGACACCTACCAGTGAACCAGTCTGTAGCGATCTCTTAAACAACCGACGGTCTTTAAATGAGAAATTCATTAACCGTTAACACTAGTATCGCTAATATTTATACCAACTTTTCCTTATATATTAAATATATAATTGTACATAATTAATATATATTAAAAATCCTAGATTATATCATCTAGCCTTTTAATTTAAGAGTTACAAGTAGTAATATTTAAACATTAACTAAGTTTATGGTAGATTGCTATATCGGATCTTATATATTTTTACATCTGTCCTGATAGCTTCATAACTTATTTATTTTATACGTTAAACCATAACTTGTTTTCCCATTTTCCCTGGAAAAAGCCTAATTTAAAGTATGTTTGATTTATTTATCATTCTTGCTTTTTCAATCATAAGTATTCTTTTTTCCGGTGAAAGATGTCTTTTTTCTACTAAATCTATATAAATTTTTTTTCATAAAGTGTAAGATAAGGATTTTTTACTTAATAGAGAATATTTATCAAAATAAGGGAAAATATTTGGACAAGCCTTTATCCCAGCTATATGGTATTCATAAACATCTTTAACAAAATGATTGCTAACAATACCCGCCTTAAACAAGGTAATTAAATGTTTTAATACAACTAAATTACTTTCCCCTTTTTGTGCTACACTGTAATTAAAACTAAATCCTTTCTTTTCACCTATAGAACATGTAAAACACCCTTCTCCATCAGTAAACCCAGCTAATCAACTATTATCTAGGCTAGGTTTAATATTGTTATTAATACTTGTTATAGGTTCTAATCTAATAGTACCTTTATTTGCTCAAATATTAAAAGCTAATATAAACTTTTCTAACCTGTCTTTTTTAGTAGGTAATATTATATTGCCATTAAAAATATTTATAATTACTTCTATTTCCTTTTTACTTTGTGTAACATATCTACTAGTTTTTACTGATTGTGATATAATTTTACCAAAACCTAATGTTTCTTGTATATAATATAATACTTTAAGATCACTAGTAGATTGTGTAATTACAAAGGCAAGGTCTCCTCTATTATTTACAATAAAAGAACCTTCACCTTCACTAAATCCTATAAATCAGGTTAAAAAATCAGGGGAAGGTGTAAGATTATTAGGAAAATAAGAATTATATTTAAGATAAAAATATGAAAAATCAAAGCAATTATATATTTTTATTTTGTCTTCTTTTTCTAACTTAGTTTCTACCAAGTAATTGATATTTAAAGCATAAATTAGCTTTACTGAAATTAATAAAAAGTATAATGCAGATAAATATATAAACAAACAAAAAAAGAATTTTGAGAAAAGATGTTGGTAAAGTATAGGATCACCACCTCCTGCAGCTTCAAAGAATGATGTATTAAAATTTCTATCTGTAAGTACCATAGTAATTGCACCAGCTAACACAGGTAATGATAGTAATAGTAATACAGCTGTAACTACTACAGCTCATCCGAATAAAGCTAATTTGTGTAGTCTTATACCAGGACTTCTCATATTTAGTATAGTAGTTATAAAGTTAATAGCACCTAATAAACTACTTATACCAGATAAATGTAAAGCAAATATAGCTAAATCAACGCTAGGTCCACTGTGACTTTGTACTCCACTTAAAGGTGGGTATAAAGTTCAACCAGTACCTGCCCCATTTTCTATACCACTAGCAAATAAGAATAATAATAAACTAGGTGGTAATAATCAAAAACTTATGTTATTTAGTCTAGGGAATGCCATATCTGGACCTCCTACTAATAATGGTAATAAAAAATTACCAAAACCTCCTATTAAGGCAGGCATAACCATAAAGAATATCATTAATATAGCATGAGCAGTAATGATACTATTATATAGTTGATTATCTGCAATATATTGAACACCAGGACCACTTAATTCTAGTCTTATTAAAACAGAAAAGGCAGTACCTAATAATCCAGAGAATAAAGCAAATATTAGATACAATGTTCCTATATCCTTCGCATTTGATGATAAAAATCAACGTTCGGTTCATAAAGATATATTTGAATTTAATACCCTTATTATCGACCTATTGCTTTCTATCTCTTCAGGTTGCTCACCTGATATACTTCTATTAAATGAAATATTGACGGAATGGGGATGGGAAGCTGGCAATATGTGATACCATTGCACTATGCATTTTTGAATAATATAATTTATTATAAGCAATAGGAGGTATTCTTATTTAAATATATCCAAATTAAAAATATGTTTTAATTTAGCCTAATTAATTAATTAGGATTTAGACTCGATAAACTAAAAAAATTTTTTATTTTTTTTTTATTTAGACTGGATAAATAAAAATTTTTTTCATTTTATTAGGATTTATATGTATATTATTATATTTATATTCAATCAATTTAAACTATTTTCTATTATAATTACTTAAATCCATTAAACTATTTTCTATTATACTTACTATAGGTACTATGATTAAAAAATGAGAAAAATATATTACTGTACTTATTTGTCCAAATTCTATAAATGGTGATTCTACATGTTTGGCACCTAAAACCATTAATATTAAAAAATTAGCCACAAATATATAAAAAGCTATTTTACTTAAAGGTCTGAACTGAATACCTCTACTTCTACTTAAATCAGTAAACGGCATAGCTAATAATATTAAAATAGCGCTGAACATTGCTATAACTCCTAGTAATTTATTAGGTATAGATCTTAATATAGCATAGAAAGGTAAAAGATATCACTCAGGAACTATAGCAGGAGGAGTTTGCATAGGGTTAGCCATAACATAGTTTTCACTATCTCCTAAAGCATTAGGGATAAAGAATACTAATATACTTAATACTATAATAAATAAAAATATAGTTATTAAATCTTTAAATAAAAAATAAGGAGCAAAAGGTAATCTATCATAATTACCTGAAACACCTAATGGATTACCTGATCCAGCACTATCATGAAGTGCTATTAAATGCATTAATGCTACAGCAGCTAATACAAAAGGTAATACAAAATGTAAAGCAAAGAATCTGTTTAAAGTAGCATTATTAACCGAAAAGCCACCTCATAAAAATTCAACAATATCTTGTCCTATTCAAGGTATAGCACTCATAAGATTAGTTATAACTGTTGCACCTCATAAGGACATTTGACCATAAGGTAAAACATAACCCAGGAAACCTGTAACTATCATTAATAAAAATATAACTACACCTAAAGTTCACACTAATGTTCTAGGTGCTCTGTATGATCCATAATATAAACCTCTACCCATATGTATATAAACTAAGAAAAAGAAAGCTGAAGCAGTATTACTGTGTAAATAACGTATTAATCATCCATTATTAACATCACGCATAATATGTTCTACTGAATTAAACGCTTCTAATACACTAGGGTTATAATGCATAGCTAATGTTACACCTGTAATTATTTGTATTATTAAACAAACTGCTAATAAAGAACCAAAATTTCATAAATAACTTATATTAGATGGTTGTGGTGAATCGATCATATAAGAATTAACCAATTTTAATAAAGGATGACTCTTGAAAATTCTCATGATTAAATTAAAATATTTTATTTTTTTTTCTAGAAGTTAACGATAAAAAAAGTATTCTAGTAGTTGAATTTAACTTTAGTAATAAGGTAAGCAAATCTTATATTACATATACAGGTGTATTTTTAACACATTACTAATTCATACTTAAATAGGGGTAAAATTTAAAACAATAAAAAAAAAATATACATAATGCAGAGTACGATTTTCAAATACTTGTACCATGAAAAACTCGTTCATATCATGACTAAAACCTGCAAGTTGAGATCTTTCAATATCTACATTTACTAATTCTTGATACATAGGATTAAATACAATAACATGATAGGGGTTAATACCCAATAATTATTCATCTACATGCTAAAGGTTTATTAAAAGTTATAGATAAATTTAATCTATAACAACTTCATCGAAATCATAACCATTTAAAACAAGATTAGAATTTTCGATGATTCCTATTAAATATAATTTAGCATTACCATTAGTAAAAGAATATATGTTCTTTTTATCACAAATAATTTTATAGATATTACCCTATAAGAACCCATATAAATCTTTTAAAGAATTAATATCATTATTAACATAATAAATATTATTAAAAGTAATAAGATTATCTGATCCTAAAAAATCTATAAAATGTACAAATACATTATAAGTCAACCCCTTTTTCTAAAATATTGTTAACACTTTCCTTAAAATTATTAAATAAAACGTCATTTAGACTATAATATTCTATACAATCCATTCTAATTACAAAAGTTATATCCAATTTTCTCATGATTAAATTAAAATATTCTATTTTTTTTATATAAGTTAAAGAAAAAAAAAATATTATTTTTTAATAATACAAAAAAGCGATAATAGTATTAATAATAGTAAACTATTGTCAGTCAATGATAAATAAGGAATTAATATATAAAAAATAAGACCTATTAAAATATATAAAGCATAACTTGTAATAACACCTGTGTCTAAACTAACTATATTTCTACTTAAAGTAATTAAACCTTTTTCTAAACCATAAGGTCCTAATAATTCAACACTTCCTTTATCTATAACCTTAGTAGTTTGACCTCCTAATTTTAAAACAAGACCAGTTATATATTTATTATAAAATAATTCAACTAAAAAACGTTGATTAAAGAATCCAAATATGTTATAACCTAATCTAGAATATTTAAAATGAATAATAATTTTAGGTAAAAATTCTGATAAGATTATAGCTATAACACTAAGAGATATAGTAAATATTAAAGGTAATAATTTAAATAAAGTAGGTACAGCAAATTCGGTATCTAACATTATTTCATGTGTAGGATGAATAAATAAACTATTATCAGAAAAAAAAGCAGATCCTAAACCTAGAAAAATATCTTTAGTAATATAACCAAATAATATAGAGAAAATAGCTAATATAATTAAAGGTAAACTCATATATATATCACCTTCATGAGCATTTTTATAGCTAACTACGGGTCCATTAGGATTAGTTAAAAAAGTTAAATATAAAACTTTAACTGAGTATAAAGTAGTAAACATAGCACCTATAGTAGCTATAAAGTATACAACTGTACCACTAAAATAAAATTGTCCATAAGCGGATTCTAATATAAAATCTTTACTGTAGAACCCTGTCATAAAAGGGAAAGCTACTAAACTAAGACTTGCAATTAACATTACAGAATAAGTTAAAGGTAAAAATGGTCTTAACCCACCATATTTTCTAAAATCTTGATTGTCAGCAACTGCATGAATTACAGCACCTGCACCTAAGAATAATAATCCTTTATAAAAAGCATGATTAACTAGATGAAATAATGCTATGTTATATGAAGATAAACCTACTGCTATCACCATCATTCCCAATTGCTAAATATAATAATATTAGTCTTAATTAATTATTATTTATTTTTTTCTTTATTTTTTTTGTTTAGTAAAATATTAACCTATGAATTATGGTGGAGATATGTAATACAATCCAATCCAAATATTACCTTTATATTATATAAATTATCAAATGTTGGTAAAATAACTATATGGGAAACATTACCTGTAACTATGATTATATTCGTATTTAATATAAACCATAACCAGAGTGACCTACTAGGTGATCGAAATAAAGTTTCAATATATATATAAACCCAGACCAGATGAACTTTGATAAACAACTATCCTATAAGAAAAATAATAAGATTTTATTTCAATAGGTTTTGTTTTAAATATACCATATATTATAACTCCTTCACTAGATATTACCCGTATAACAGTTACATTATCATTTTTGGAATATAACATTATTAAGTAGAAACCTGAATAATCAAAAGTGTCTACAATACCTTCATAAACATTTCCATTATTATCTATTGTACATACTGAAGTTAATTCTAGTTCTATATTGTTTGTTAAATACAGTACAAAAAACCAAACCTCGGCATATAACCTACTTGTTAAACTAAAATAAAGAAAAAAAAGTTAAATAGCAATTTTATTAATATAATATAATATTATAATTTGGACCATTTCTTTATTAATCTAAATATTTTTCTCATCTATCTTTATATAAAACTCATGCATTTAATTTATTTATGTCGCATTTATTATTATTGTTACTATATGTTCGTAAATTATAAAATTCTTTTATAAGATTTACTCTTTTGTATTTTTCTGTCTTTAAAGGATACTTAATAAAATAGTTATCTATCAGTGAATATAATTCATTTTTTCTATAAATAACATACTTAAATGCTTCTATTTTAGGACTAAGTATGTCTATTCTACCACCATATAAATGTGTAAGGGGCTCTAATAAAAATCTGTTTTTTTGAGTAATACTTATAAATATTTGCCCTGATTTTTCATTAAGATATACAGAACCATCACTATCTATAAATCCGCTTAATCATCCATTATTATACGTTAAGGGTTTAGGGTATTTTAAATCTATTTCATATTTATCACATAATTTATTCATTTGTAATAAACGAGTAGGATTCCTAATTAAACCATTAATATCATTAATTAAATATACTAAACCTTTCTTATTACGTAATTTATATTTTAAAGCTTTAGCTCCTGAAACTGGTTTTATAGATCCTCCATACTTATATTTTACTTCATATAATGCCTTTTTATCTCGAACATCCATACATATTTCACAACTAGTATAACCTTTTTTAGTTAATATGAAGTAACCATCACCGTCTATTAAACCAGCTAACCATTCATTAAATTTTGAATAATTAGAATCTAAAGTTGGGTTATCTATAACTTTGAAAGACGACTTATATAATTTATCACTTTCGGTTAATTCTATATTGTATACTTGATAAAGCACAGGGGAAAGAATAGATGAGTTTAAACCTAAAAAATTTAAGTTTAAAAAGATTAATATCAAACGTATGGCCTCTGAGATTCCTACTAACTTACTGATAATTTTAACCTTTCGTTTTTCAAACATAATATTATGAAGCCACATAGTGGTAAACGAATTAAAAAGATTATAATTAATGTGATAAATATCACGAGCTTTGGTTATCTGCGAATTGATTATTGTAATAACAATTTCTACGCATATAGTTTGATGCCTGAATTTAAAAAATTCTCGAGCCAATTGACTCATTGTGGAATAAGCGATAACTTTTTTAATATCTTGTTGGAATAATCCAATAAGAGAGCTAAAAACTGTAGTTATTGCTCCTAATCATAAACATAATATTAACACAGTTGAACTATATTCTATTAAAGGACTTGTACGCATTAATAAGTATACACCGGCAGTAACCATAGTAGCCGCGTGTATTAAGGCACTAACAGGTGTAGGACCTTCCATTGCCATAGGTAACCATACGTGTAATCCAACTTGAGAACTTTTAGCCATAGCACCAATTAATAAACATATACCAATAATTGTAACTATATTTTCATTAACAAAAGGTGCTAATGAGAATACTATACTATAATCAATGTTCAATATTTATATAATCTTTCAATTATACTTGGACTATATCTTCACCCTGTAAATTATACAGGGGTATAACGTGTAGTCTCTGAGGATCTTATTATTCTCTTGAGAGAATATTCATTTCCTGCGGATTGTCCATTGTCACTAAAAAAAAAATATATTTTTTTTAGTTCTATTATTTTAATTTTTATTATTTGTGTACATTCTACTTTTATATTGGTTATATATAACCAATAAGGTGTTGAGTTTCCACAATAATCTATAATAATACTTTAGGAGTTTCCCGCATATAGTTATATAATAAAGGTAATATTACTACTACCCACGGCAACATTAAAAAGTTAAGGTATCCAAATATGAAAAATAAAATACTCTACGCTTACTATTGAATTGATTTTTTATTCGTTTTATCTCATCTATACTTTCTTTACTTAAACTCCTCTATGTAAATCTTGAACTCGACATCAATCTTTATAAGCTAAATGTTTAGAAGAATATAAAGGAAAACGATTAAAAGAATTTCGAACTATATCCTGACCTCGTCAATTATGAAATATAGCCATAAAAGCATAATATACTCTATCATCTATAGTTCTAGTTTTAGTATATATATTTACAGTAAAAAACTCAGTGATATTAGTCATAACGCTAAAATAATTAACCCCACCTTGATCAGCGAGAACATCTCTATAATAATTTTGTTTAACTTCTATACGAAATAAGGTTTGAACACTTGTTCTTAGAACTTTACTATTATTTTTACGGTCATAAACAGTAATAGATAAATTTCCGTCAGCATCTGTAAAACCTGCCAGTCAACTATTACTACCTAGTGATGATTTATCTAAACCTAAAATTGGTATAAAACTATTATCTTTTTCATTTATTCATATAATTGCTCTATGCAAAGCCTCTATTTTTGGTGTACGCATACGGCCATTAATTAGATTAATAATTTTTAATACTTCTTTAGCTAATATTTGTAATAAAACATGTCCAGCACTAGACCTATCTATAACTTTACTTTTAATCCAGCAGATAACTTTTCTGCCAAAGGTCTATCATGAATATTAAAAACTATAAGAATTTTAGGACGATAAACTTTAGATTTAGAATTTTTATCATGTACAGCTATATGACCATCACCCTTTATTAATCCAGCTAAGTATGATACAATATTATTAGAAGAAAAATTCTAAAAAAAATGTCTTATTTGTCTATAAGCTATAGTAGTTATATTATAATTAAATCACATTCTATTGGGATTCTTAAACTTTTTTTTATTTTTACCAAATGATCATAGTATAGCGAACATACCAATAGTTAAAAAACAATCACCTACTCTATTGGTTAAGAAAGCAGACATAGAACTTTGATTTGCGGCTATCCTAGTAAATCAGAAACTTACTAAAAGATATGAACAAATACCTACACCCTCTCATCCTACAAACATCAATAGAAAATTATTAGCTGTAACAAGTATAATCATCATGAAAGTGAATAAACTTAAATAGCTGAAAAATCTTTGATTATGTGGATCATGGCTCATATATCCTATAGAGTATATATGAACTAAAGAACTAACTATTAAAACAGGTATCAACATAGACACTGTTAAACTATCAAAATGAAAACCTCATAGAACGTTAAGAGATTCACTATCAATTCATCTAAACAGATTTATTGATACTGGTATGTTATTTAAACCTACTTCAAAAAAAGCAACTATTGCTAATAAAGTTGTTACAATTAGACTTGTACATGTAATTAATTGTGCTCCGCTAACACCGACTTTTCTACCAAAAAACCCGGATACTATTGATCCTAATAATGGTAAAGTAATTATAGCTAAATACATTATTTATATTCTATTGCGATACTTCCTCTTAATCTGTAAAATGCAACTAAAATACCTAAACCTATTGCTGATTCTGCACCAGCTATTGCTATTATATATATAGCATATGTTTGGCCTAATATATCATCAAAGCTAAGTGAACTTATTAATATTAAGAATGTAATAGCTAATAACATTATTTCAATTGAAATAAGCATTAATATTATATTTTTTCTGTTTAAAACGAAACCTAAAATTCCGATTAAGAAAAGTATTAAGGATAAATTCATTCTATATTATTTTTTACATAATTATATATTTTTTTTGTAAAGGCTTTATCATAAGTTAAATATAATTTATGCTTTCTCCCTTGGATTTCTTTATATATTAGGCTTCCTATCTCTAAATAAACAGAAAAAAAAATTATTATTATATTTAACTATATAATATGGTTAAAGAATTAACAAATATAGCCAACCTCTAATAAAGACGCTAATAACCCTGTAAGATGATTAACTTCATAAAAAACTAATAAAACAAAAAGACTTGTAACTAAAACACCAAATAATAATAATAATAATAAAGAAGTAATTATATTACGGTTATTATTACCATTATTACCATTATTACCATTACCATCATTACCATTATTACCATTATTACCATTACCATCATTATTACCATTACCATCATTATTACCATTATTATTGTTACCAATAATAGGAGTTCTAGTGACAGAACTAAGTAATGATCTTCTATTTGTCTTATTTTTCAATGCAAGAACTCGAGGCGAAGGACCCATGTTATAAGCAATACTTAGGCTAGTTATTATATTTTGTTTATATGATTTCATTTATTTTTAATTATAAAAGTGTACTAACGTAACACAAACTCGGCACCTAATACTACACAAGACCGGTTATATAAAACCGGAGGTAGACTTCTAGTTGAGGACCAGGCAAGTTGTGCGTTCCTGACCTCCAGCATGGGATACCTAAAATTAAGTATATTTGCCCCTTAAACACAACAAAATCTTCGTGGTTAAGAGTATTTATATTTGTCTATATAATATAATTAAATATTAAATTATTTTAAACAGAGACTCTCTAATTTAACTAGCTTTACTATCTGTAACCTTGAAAAACTATGTAACAATAGTTGTTACTGTGTATACCCTAAATCCCATACAGGGATCGGTAAGCCGTTATCTTGTTCTCTCATCCCCGAAAAAATAGGGGGATTCTAGTCCTCGGATTTCAAGTTTCATTGATTAGTAAATCTATGCAATAAATAGTACCAGTATACGACAATTTATACTTTCCTTATTTATTATAGTAATATAAAATTTATATTACTACTTTGTTTATCCTTTAAAGATATTTAATTAACAAACATTATTATTACTCCATTTACATAAAAACAAAAATTATATAATACCACTAATTATTCTTAATTCAATTAATTATTTTAAAGGTATATCCTTGAAAACTGCAAGAATATTAGAAAAAAAAAAAATATGAAAAAAAAACTTTTTTTTTACATAATTATATATTTATATTAAATTAATCTACTTACCCTAAAACTAGAACTTATATATTAATATATTGTATATATTATGTTTTACCATTTGAGCAGTTAATAACTGACTGTTACCCATAATTTCCATCAATCATTTACCAACAAATGGCGCATGACTTATAAAGTATTGGGCAAAGTACTCCTAACTCCAGTGATTATAACCATAACAATCAAATAAGGTTTTAGCCAACACAGGTAATAATTTAAAAAGTATATTACTTACTGTTCTTCTAATCACGATAAAAACTTTTCAATACTTACTGATTCAATAACTATAGGCATTGAACTATGTAAGATACCACATATTTCCGAACATTGACCGTAGAAAGTTCCTTCTCTATTAATAAGAACAGAAACTTGGTTTAATCTACCAGGATAAGCATCACATTTAATACCTAAAGCAGGACAGGCGAAAGAATGAATTACATCTGCCGCTGTAACAATAAATCTAACGTGTGTTAATTCCGGAAGGATAACTCTATTATCTACTTCTAGCATTCTTAAAGCTCCATCTTCTAAATCAGATTCTGGCACTAAATATGAATCAAATTCTATGAATTCTTCATCTGCATTTAAAAAATCAGGATATTGATAACTTCAATATCATTGATGACCTTCTGCTAATACAGACATAGCAGGATCACTAACTTCATCCATTAAATATAATAATTTAAATGAGGGGAAAGCTATTAATATTAATATTAAGGCAGGTGTAATTGTTCATATTAATTCTATTAATGTACCATGATTTAAATATTTATGAGATATAGGTGATTTAACATTAGTATAATTTCTAACTATAGATATCATTATTCAACCTACACCAAATAATATAATAACTAAATAAAACATAATATTATCATGTAATTCTACTAATCCTTCCATTTGTGGTGTAGCACTATCTTGAAAATATAAACCCCAAGGACTAGGGGCATCACAACTATTAAATAAACTAAAAAAAATTAAATTTAACATATATATAATTTTTATTATTTTTTTCTAAACTAAACATTTAGAAACCAGTAAGCAGCTTATACTGCAATATAAAAATAATAACAGTATACTTATAATATTTAGACTATTTATAATAGTGAATTAGAAGATAAGAAAAAAAAAAAATAATAAATTTCGCTTAAAGTTAACTTAAAAAATTATTTTTAAAATTAACTTCTTTTTTAAAAATTTTTTTTTACCTGAAGTAAGCCCTAACGTAGTAGCTATTTTTAATATAGGTGGTGTACTTATTATTAAACCACCATTATTACTTATACTTGTCCTACTTGTGGTAAACCCTACTAAAGTAGTTGTACTTTTTCTTACTACTAAAGGATTATCTATAACACTATTACTTAAAATTGGTGTTAAATTTAAAGTAGGTTTAACTATACTAATAAGGCAGTGATTTTCAGAACAAAATTCATTAAGTCTCATACTTTTTATTTTTAAATTTTTATCTACATCTGGACAAATAGAATGTAATCGCTTAAATTTTAAAATACCATCAATAGAAGGGGCATGAAAAATATATAAAACATAGTAGATTGTACAGAAAACAATCATTTAGTATTTCGATTTAAACTAATCATTTGTCTACTGTCTATTTTTAAAGCATTTTTACCCAATTCAAAAGCAAATCCTAATGTTAATGCTAAAAAAAAGATTAACATTATTACTAGACCATATATACCATTTACATATGCACTTACTACATAAGGATAGACTAAAAGAATTTCTAAATCAAATAATAAGAACAAAAGTGCAAATATAAAAAAAGAAATACTAAATTGTGTTCTATTTTGACCTAAAAAAGAATGAAAACCACATTCAAATGCACTATCTTTTTCTTGATAAGGATTATGTGGAGCAAATATTAAATTAACAGCTAATAATATTATAGCCAATAATGGTATAAAGACAAAGAAAAAAGTAGTACTTGTCATTTAAAAATTAAATAAAATTAAAGCTAATATATTAGCCATGCTTAATCATTCATTAGGTATAAATATAAATAAAAGTATTATTAAAGTAAGTATGGAAATAGTTATAGTTAAATAACTAGATAATATTATATTGTTTGTTTTGAATGTTAACTTTTGTATTAAAACATTATTCTTAATAATATTACCATGTAAATTAATATTTTCTAGTTCAGGATTAATTTTGTACTCCGATTTATCGAAAAATACTTGTTTAATAATATTTAAGTAGTATACTGCACTAATAACACTAGTTAATATTGCAACTAGAGCAAGGAAAACATAACCACTGTCTAGTGCAGCACTTAGTACCATCTGTTTTGCAAAAAATCCTATAAGTGGGGGGATACCTACAAAAGAAAAGATAGTAACAGATAAACTTAATGCTAAAACAGGATTTATATAAAAATAACCTTTCATCTGACTTATTAATTGTATAGGCGAACGCGTTTCATCCACTAATTGCTTATACTCATTACTATCATTTATATAATAATACAGAGAAAAACCTATACTAATAAGTATAATAAATGCATTTAAATTACTTATAGAATATTGCATTAAGTAAAATATAAAGGCTTGGATCGACTCTATGCTATTAATACTTAATGCTAATAATATAAAACCTACATGCGATATAGTACTATAAGCAAACAATCTTTTTATTCTAAATTGTGTTAAACCTACTACTGTTCCTATAATTAATGAAAGTAGTGAACTAACTAATAAGCTAGAAGTTCAGCTAAACTGGAAGTTAAACAAGGAATTACTTGTATAATGCACCAATTCTAAGAAGAAAATAAATATAGATATTTTAGCCACTATAGCAACAAACGTTGTAACTATAGTAGGTATAGCATCGTATACATCTGGAGACCAGAAATGAAAAGGTGCTGCACTAACTTTAAATAAGAAACCTACGCTTAATATAAGTAATGAAAAATTTATATAATAAGATTTATATCAATATAAAAGATAATTATTATTATCGTTTGCCAAATCACTTAAGCTAGTTATTACGTATATTCCATCTAAATTAGTTGTACCTGAATTTGCATATAATAGACTAGTTCCTAATAAAATAAAACATGAACTTAAACCCCCTAATAAAAAATAAGTAAGACCACCTGAAGTAGCTAATTCAGAGTTACGGTATAATGTACTTAGTAAATATAATCCATAACTTTGTAGTTCAATTGAAAGAAATATAGAAACTAAATCACTTGTTGATACTAAAAATATAGCCCCTGTTATTATAAATAATAATATTAAGGGGTATTCTATTATTGTAAATTGTTCTCCCATTTTATTCGCTATGTTTTTCCTATAATATAAAAATTTATAGAAAATTAATTTCCTTAAAGAAGAATATTCTGCTATTCACACTTTTCTTGGATAAAATGCTGTTAGTTGTAATATAACTCCGCTAATTAAAAAAATAAATATATGGAATATTTCTGTTATACTAGTTGTATGAAATAAACCACCATATAATCCAATACCATTAGATAAATTATTAATAAATAAACTAAGTATAGTAAGTAATGAAGAATAAAATAAAACTATTATAGCAACTCTACTAAAAAGTATAGATTTATCTCGTCTTAAAGTGACGGCATTAGATAATAATATAAATATTATTGAAAAGATTAACATGTAAGAAGTAAAAGAATCGAACTTTTTTTAATATTTTAGTATAGTGCTTTACCAATTAA
>Ga0187855_10000719_pt1 | contig 28274 bp, 34 predicted proteins | sample June2016WEW_8_10_2_FD_132969 | JGI IMG/M metagenome (GOLD analysis project Ga0187855, IMG submission 132969) | Peatland microbial communities from SPRUCE experiment site at the Marcell Experimental Forest, Minnesota, USA - June2016WEW_8_10 | ecosystem: Environmental > Terrestrial > Soil >...
TCCCCTACGCTGTCAACTTATACGGCATTCGTTCGCCTCGTCAGTGTCACATATCGTTGCTCGTGTAGCGTCAACCTTCAAGTGAAGTTTGACGCTACGGCTAGTGAAGGTTGACTCTACAATCAGTGCACTTTGACTCTACGAATGGTGAAGTTTGACGCTACGGCTAGTGAAGGTTGACTCTACGAATGGTGAAGTTTGACGCTACAAAAGCGGCGTCTAAGCATCATAGATTCAGCACTGGCGCTTGTGTAAGTATTTAACTCTGTATAGACTTATATAACAACATCAACATCACCGTAAGTATGTTGATATTGAAAAGTTTTCAATAATAGAAATGGAGGACAACGACCGGGCACAAACAGATAGCAGCCCACAACTTTCAATCGCGGCGGCGGAAGCTGCAAGTCTCGACATAATTCGCACTGAGACCGTACTCTCCCGCCTCCCCGTGCACAACCTTGCAAAGCAGGGGAGGGTTAATATTCAAATCACTAAGACTACGCCTACTGGCGAGGTTGAGTTGAAGTGGGAAGTCTCCTATAGTGACCGTTACGGCCAGGCACGACAACTCGCGTACAAATTGGACACCATAATTGTCAATCAACGCATTGAAGAAGCCGGTCGTCCACTGCCGAGACTTCTCCGTATCGGCAGTCTGAATGAAATCTGTGCTGAGCTCAACCTAGCCACGCATGCGGGGCAAAACGCTAAAGACCTAAAAAGGGCATTCCTCCAAAATGCCAGTGCGTTCATAAACGCAAAATTTGATTACAAGGCGAACGACGGTTCGGAGCGTCATGTCGAAGCGGGAATCACGCGATATGGCGTTATCTTCACCGGCGAGAAACTTCCAGATGGCCGAAAAGCAGACGCGGTGTACATCGTGTTCAACGATCCGTTTTGGGAAGTGCTTAACAACGCGCCGGTTCGTCCGCTTGACCGTGCATACATGAAAGCACTCCCGCCAGCGGCGCAACGATTTTACGAAATCATCAGCCGCAAGATTTTTGCGGCGCTGAAGAACAATTACCCTCGCGCCAAAATCACGTACTCCGAGTACTGCACTTTTTCGGCACAGCTCCGCCACTTCGAGCGCCAACCAGTGCAAGACCAAATGGCGAAGGTGCTTCGGCCGCACAAAGCATCCGGCTACATTACCGGAGTGAAATACGAACCGACGATCGATGCGCAGAACCAACCCGACTGGATCATGTTTCTCACGCCGGGTCCGAAGGCGCACGCCGAATTCGCTCTGGCGCACGGAGGTCGCAAAGCTCGCAAGATGATCGATGAAGACGCGAACGCGAGAGGGGATCAGCCATGGAAGCGTCGTCGAACCGTATCGCACCAACCGGGCGCCGATAAACCGGCGCCGCCAACTTTTGATCCGCAGCTCATTGCTGAATTCTCACGGCGCGGCATCACGGAGAAAAAAGCCAGCGCACTTCTCGCGAATTTGAAACCAGGCCAAGCTGTCGTAGCCCAACTGGAACTCGGCGACCACCACATCGCGAAGGACCCCGCCAAATACACGAACCCTGCAGGATTTTACATACACCTTGTCGAAGAGAACACTCCCATCCCCATCGGATTCGAAACAAACTCAGAGCGCAAAGCGCGGGAGGAAGCCGAACGCCGCCGCGATGACGAGCGCCAAGCACAACAGGAACTCGAATTTGACTATGACGACTATCGCAATGCAGAGATCGACCGCTACATCGAGATGGTTGATCCGGCGGAAGTGGCCGATATCCAGGAGGCGAAGTTGCAGGAGGCGAAGGAGAAGCACCAGAGCCCCTGGGTCATCGAATCCGTGGCGAAGCACGAGGTGAGGCGCGAACTTGCAAGACGCGCGCCGTTCATGACCATTGAGGAGTTTGCCGCCAGGCGCCGGCAGGGGACGGGCCTCACGGTGGAACTGGCCACGGAAGCGACTAGCTTACCCGCGGACCAACTACAAACGTCGCCACCCGACGACCTGTTACTGGACCAAATCAGCCAGACTGCCGCCGCCAGCGTACCACCACCCGCCGAGGAGGAGGGGACAGCGGCAACCGAGCTGCCAGCAGCAGCTGCAACGAATCCGGCAATCGCCGATCCGGCCGCCCTGCTGGTTATGTACCCTCCGCCGCCCAAGCTACGTCCCGACTCTCCCGAATCCCACCTTGCCTGAGCCAGCCACGTGCCGACCAAACGCTCTATCGTGCGTGGTTTAGGGTATGGGGCAGGGTCTACAGTCGTCCCCATACCCTCCACAAACTACGGTGCGGGCCGAAAGGCCCGTACTTGTTGCGCTTATCGCGCAGAACTGGTGCGCGCATGGTGGCCTGCTTACCGCAGGCTGCCCCCAGTTTTCGCCTATCGTCGACTACTATCGTAGGCTCGTCATCCTTATCAGGCCGGACGAGCAAACTGGGGGCAGCCTGCGCTATCGCACCGCGGCACTGCCTATCGGCGAGGCCGCGGCTCCGGCTGACCGCCTCCGGGCCACCATGCGCGAAAACTGGCCGGCTACGGCTCCTTGCCCCGGCGGCAATCGCCGCCGGAATCGGGCCAACTAGTCGTAAACTTACTCCTGATCGTCGTTTCCAGCCTGGTAAAGCTACGACCCGCCGCCGCGGAGGTGGGGCATGCTATATTTGGTTGTCGTCCGTACTAGTACTAAAATGTTACCAAAAAGTCCTTGTGATTCAACGACTTTTCGCTTATCCTCTTACTCTGGGTTCTTAACAGCCCTATCGTTCCGCTCACGCTGGATTGGGCGGCGCCGTTTATCCAAGCTGCGGCGCACTGGCGATATAAAAAGGGAGACCCAAATCTCCTACCCACGCTGGATTGGGCGAGCTTGTTTGTTTACATCAACGCGCGACTACGACCAACCACCGGCCCAGACCAAGAATTTCCCTCCCCCGGGCATGTTGCTTCATCTAGTGTTGGTAGGTACAATACCCAAAGGGAGTTACAGAGCTTAAAATCTTGAAAGGAGAACCCTAACGGTATGAGCGGAGACGTAGGTTCGGGTACAAGTGGCAGGAGCACGACACGGACGCCTGCTGCCTCCTATGATAATCGACGCACGAACCGGCAATCGGATAGGTCGTTTCGATCCGGTCATGTGAGTTTCATCACCGCCTCCCCTGAGTCTAAAGGGTGGGGAGCCACGTCTAAGAACAGAGAGGACTTGTTATGATAGACAACGTTTTGAAGGGCCTCGGCGTGGTTGGTGTAGTCGGTGTCGTCATTCAGGTCTTCCAAGGGATTCACCGGATTAAAAAGGTGGAGGATGAACGAGAGCGCCGTCGAACATCCTCCGAAATCTATACCTTTCAAGAGTCCCCAGAGGCAACGACCAACAACCAGTCGCGTTGAATCCATTCTGATTCCACGCGCATCCCCGGCATCCTATCATTTTTGCGGTGCCGGGTTTTTTCATAACGCGCATCTAAAATGCAAACCGGGCGGTTGAACCCACGGAGCCTTTTAATAAGTGCAACTGTAGCATTCGCTGCGCATTCGGTCCTCTTCATCCCCGCAGTCGATGACCTTTTCGATAGCCTTGCAGCGCACTCAAAAGCGCCGCCGTGGCTTGTAAAAGTGTCAACTACGACGATACTAACCATCATCTTCTACGGCCTCCTGCAGAGCAGATATGGCAAGTCCGCCTATAACACCTGGGTACTTTTTGCTGATTGGGTACTTCGGCGCCTAGGCAAGAAGCCAATCGAATTCCCTCATAAGGTGCCGGAGACGATTGCCGCCCGCAATGAACGCCTTTACAAGGAAGCGATCGCGGCATGCATTCATGATAGCCCCGTGATGTATTGCATTTTGCTCACTGGCCACACCATCCATGAAGGTCGTGAACAATTCATCAGTACGACTTTGAGGCGCTTGTCGGCCGACGATTTGAGGCAAAAAGAGATCCGCCTTCTCTTACTTAAGCGAGACTCCGAGCATTGGACGAGACGCATCAAGGCGCTCGTTGATCTGGAGGGTGCTCACCCGCCGGCTGCCAGGCCCGAACCCCAAGACTATTACCGCCAGAGCGAGAAGGTCGAAGATATGTTCAAGAAAGAATTTCACGCCTCCGTGGGCTTTTACGACTCGATGCCAGGTTGGCGGCTATACCTGTTCCACGACCGCGTATTCGTGTCTCGTTACTATAATCCCGGCGACCGAGAAATCATGGTCGTTTTTTATTCGAAAAGCCCAATTTATAAGTGGCTTTATAGCGAGTTTCGGGAGCTTTGTCCGCCCGAATGGACGGACGCGCAGGCTGCTAGATCTTATGCGAAAACAGCCTCCATAGACCATGAGGCACAGAATGACCTCGCAAACCACATCTGGCTCGAACGGATCCAAAGCCCGCATCCGACCGGCGACCGTAATGATGACTGGTATAAGGCTGGGCAGAATCTACGGGATGAGTTGGCAGAGAAATTGGTGGCCAAGCTGTTGCCGCCACAGCCAACGTGGTTGCGCGAATCCTCTTGATTCGACTTTGAAACAGATCTTATGTTTGGGTCGATGCCGCCGAAAGTTGCGGAACCTCGTTGCGAAGAAAAAGGGAGAATCCTGCTCAGGCTCTCATGATTGCAGCATCCGCCGCACGGCCGCACCGACCACTATCGCGAAAACTGGGCGGCTACGGCTCCTTGCCCCGGCGGCAATCGCCGCCGGAATCGGGGCAACTAGTTTCAGAAGGGAAGCGGCAAACCCGTGCCCCAGCCGGTTCCGGGCTGAGTGGAGGAGATTCCTATTGAGTTATTAGAGTCTTAAGATCCTCTTGACTTTAACTATCGATGGTTAAATAATTGGAAGGGACGGACGAACCCACGCGACCGTGTTCCGTGGTACAGTAGCCGCCAAGGTCCCAACTGGACCATTGCTCATTCACACGCTCCAAAGCAAAGATGGGGGTGCCAGGCCTTCAGGTCGGGGCTCTTCCCTTAACGTGTTCCGGTGACGCAAACACCGGAACACAACCATTCGACTCCCCGGCCCCAAAAAGCCGGGGAGATGTTTAGAACGGGCCGCCCGCGTGCTTAGGCGGGGGCGGCCTTTTTCACGTCGCGCTTTTTATTGCACCCCCTGTTGGGTTGCACCCCCTTGTGTTCGGGGGTGCGTTCTAGTACAATATCTGGACAGTTGGGGTCGGTTCCTCTGAATTTGCGTTTCAGAGGGTCCAATTCAAAACCCCACCACGTGGAGCGTGAAGAAATGAATAGCGCCGTCTGACCTCACCCAGTTAAAGGCTTGCACCTTCCGATGCTATAGCGGCTGCCGTTGTTCCTGGGCAGCCTCCAAAGTATCTCGCGCCCACTCTGGGGCAGAGGGAGGCATCCGTTCAACTTCCACTCCGTAGGGGTGCGACCCCGTAGGGGAGCACCGAAGGAGGCGATGTGTGTGACGGTGTGCATTATCAAAGAACGTTCAGGAATCTTGCCCCCGTTCTCAAGGCTCTTAACGACGCAGCTACGTCCATGGGGGATCAGTTGGAATCGCTCGGAATCTATCCGTCCGACCGGACGGATACCAGCGATGGCGAAGCGTTGATTCAAGAACTATTCTTAGTGTTTCGCCGGCTGAATCGAATGCGCCAGGCGAATGGTGCTGGGGCGATATTGCGGACCGAAGGCTATCAAGATGTTGCCGAGATCGGCCAGCGCATCCTGGAGCAGGTCGTAGCCCTACCAATCGTCGGGAAACCGGCTCTTCTGCCATCTGGGCCGCAGATCGGGCCAGAACAATTGTCGCTCTTTCGCGATCCCGAGGATTGGTTTTTGAGCGCTGCATAGAAGACGGCAGGCCTCCGCGCGACACGGCAACGATGGCCAAAGAATCTCCGTACGCCAGCGGCGAAGGCTTTGGGGACCAAACTGCCGATTAAAAAAACAGCCCCGGTGGGACGGGGCTGGCGATTTCTTTCCGGTGACAAGAAAAATCGGCTGAGGAAAAGGAACATCAACGTTTCATACCACTCCTGTGGTTTCGAGAAATCCGGCGAGCTTGCCCGTCGCCTTGTACTGCGGGATTGGGTCCAGTTCTTTGAACGCCGATGTGAAAGCGTTTGAAAGCGACCACATCGTGCGCGGCCGGAACTCGTCATGCTGCGGATCGAAATACATCTCATGCACCTTCCGGTCCAGGTGTCGCGGGACTTCAAGCTCCGCTTCCACGAATGCGCGGTAGATGATCATCTTCGCCGCAACATCGGAGAGCTGGGAATCCTTCCAGCGATCCACGGCCTCCACCATTGGCTTGAAATTCCGCTGCATGTCGTCGATACCGCCGGAGAGCGCCCGGTTGAGGTTGAAGTTTTTGGTGTGCTTCGCGAGCACCGGCTGGAAGTCGCCGTGGAACGCCATGTTGTCGCACACGAAAACCCGGTAGCCCACGGTGAGCGCAAGCCGCATGGTCTTGTCGTGCGAATTCCGAAGCCCCAGGGCGAACCTGGCGCCGGTGAATCCGTGCTCCATCTCGATCAAGCCGAAGCACTTGTTGCCGTCCTCGGAGACAGCGAATTCCATCTTGTGCACCCCGATGTGGCGGAAGCCCAAGGTTTCCACCAGGGCATCCACGACCTCGTGGTGCGGGATGGGCCTGTGCGTTGCGGTTCCGGGCGGCGTGGGCACGAGCGCCAACTGCTCCCGCGTGATGAGCTGCGTGTCTGCGTGCGCCATAAGCGTCGATTCCATACAAAGTATCTCCTTATGTTCCAATGGGATTGCTCATGCCGGCTGGCAGAGCGTTTTAGGAAAAGCTGTCGAGAAGTTTAAGGGCATACCGTTGAGGCGTCAAGCCCGACAAGCTAGGACAGTCGGGTGCCCCCCAAACGATTGTCGTCAGGCTGATAGATAATTGGATGTAATGGCCGCATCGAAGCACAATTCCGTAAATCTCCACGAGACGCCGATATTCGAATTTCTTTCTCCCCTGGTGGCGGCACTCCTGAAGAAGCGTTACCGCCGCCGCGCACCGGAAGGGGATCAGAAATCCCTCACACGGGCCGACAAATATCTGATCGAATGTTTCGACGCAAGTGGTCAATTGCTTACCGCTTGCGATCAACTTGAGTACGCTCTCGTTTACCTTTCTGGTTATCAAAAACGACGGACTCCAGGCGGTGTGCTGATTTCGCGCGCCGACCACATTACCTACGAGCTTGAGAATTTTATAATCCGTCTCGGTATGATTGAAGATCGTGCGCTCAAGCTCGTAAATGCAGCATTCCAATTGGGAATCCCACCGAAGGAGTGCCGGAGGACCACGGTCGCCGAGAACGCGCATATTGCCGGTACACCGATACGAGCACGACTGAAGGCGATAGAGAAAACGATCAGTCCGCATCGTCCTGAACGCAACCGGGTCGTGCATCAAGCAACCTACTCCGACGAAGAGCTACGCACATGGGGGATGTTTGCTGAGCTTCAAAAGTCCGCTGTCGAATCCGACCAATTTATTTCAACGTGGAGGCACTTTTATAAGGCTAAGGCCGACAATTATGTAAAATCAAAGCGTCAGGATCTCTCCACCACTATGTCTGTCGTGTTCGAGACCGTCGCACAATTGTTGCAGTCCTTACTCCCGATCGTGCAGCGGACCTATCGAACGTTCTCTGAGCCCTCTAAGTTGTGAATAAATCACCGCCACTCCTTCGTGGAGCATGGCCGCACGCAGCAGGTATAATGTTGGTGGTGGGGCGACTTCCAGTTCCAGGGATTCACAACACTGCCCCGCCCCTCGACGGTTGCAGCTTCACGTAGATCCTTACATCCTCAATGGCCACTTCCGCGCTTGGTTACGTAAACAGAAAATCGATTCCGACCGGATCGGGGAACCTGGTGCATTAGAACTCTAACTGCGCGGCGTATCCGCGCTATAAGAAACGCGGTTCTTTTCTTCTCGACAGGGCGCGCCGTCCCGTGTCAGAATCGAGGTATGGCGCGCGTAGCCGGTGTCCCGTTTTCCAAGCTTCCTCGCGCGAAGCAGCACGCCATTTTTGTCGCTCAGCGAAAGCAGCGGGCAACGCCCGAAGAAAACTTGTTCTGCTCCTACCTCGCTTCGCTCGGCCTTTCCTATCGTTTTCAGCAGGGCTTCTACACGCCCTTTTATCGGATCGCGGATTTCTACCTGCCAACCCTCGACATCATCATCGAGATTGACGGTCCGTGTCACGACCCCGAGAAGGACAGGTGCCGCGACGAGTGGTTTGAGCACGTGAGGGGCATCAGGACTTTCAGGCTCACCAACGAACAGGTTCACCGGGGTGAATTCGCGACTGTCACCGATTTCATTCGCGAAGAACGTTGATTGTCGCCGCCCGGACAGTCGGACATGCATCTCCGCTTCGATCACGGGGATTGATTTTTCCCACGAACCAATTATGCTGTATGGGTCATATCAAAAAGGAGAAGATAAAACGAATTAACACGATCATGCTAGCCATTCTTCACGGTTCGCGCGCGACTGGCCATAATCACCAAGACTCCGACTGGGACGTGGCCGTGCTCGCTGACCGTCCATTAACCTGGTACGAACGCTCGGTACTACGGCGGACGTTCGCGGCGAAGCTCAGCGTCCCCGACGGTAGCGTCGATGTCGCCGACTTGCGGTCCTCTTCCCCGCTTCTCCGCTATCGCGCGGCTATGCATGGCAGGCTCATCGAAGGTGATCCGCGGGAGTTCCAGAGGTTTCAGATCAGCGCGTGGAAGGATTATCTGAACAATCACGAGATGTTCGACCTCCGCGCTCAGTTCCTCACGAAGACATTGTCATAAACCCATGGACAACCAATTACTGGAAGCAAAGCTAAGCCAGCTCCTCCACATCCTCAGAGAGACAGCGGAGTGGCTTGGGGTACCGGGAGAAACCTTTTGCCGGGAAACCAAACTAGTGCGCGCCTGCCAGCGGAATCTCCAACTCCTCGTCGAGTATGCCTCCGACATCAACGGCATCCTGATTCTGGAGTTCGGAAAGAAAGCGCCGGGAAGCTACCGCGAGAGCTTCTCCTCGGTGTTCGATATGGATTTCGCTTCTACGCTCTCCGCCACCGACCGCGACGAGCTCCTCGCGAGCGTCGATTGGCGCAACGACCTAATCCACGAATACGAACCGGAGCAAAGCAGCGAGACGTTTTACAGGGTGCTCAAAGAATTTCTTGTAGCGTATCGGAACTACGCCCAGCTTATCCATGGCCGTTTTCTCTCTCCGAATTCAATCTTCCTTACCGACCGACCATGAGCCATTCCAACATTTCTCTCGACGAGCTGGAACGGGGTCGGATCCGCCACGCTGAACTTCCGCCGGCTCTGGTCGCGAGGATCAAGAGTCTCCACTCGGCGTTTGATGAAGTGTATCCCTCTTCCCTGGCAGACTGGTTGGATGACTTCCAGCGGGACCTCCATCCCGAACGGGAGGTCGATTGGTGGGAGCGCCTCGCGCAGTGCTATATCACATACCGGGACCAGCAGGGCTTGAACGCGAGGCAGCGCCAAGCGGCGTTCAAAATTCTCCTCAGCATCAGTTTGGGTGGCCACCCTGACCCGCTGTCGGCTGACGCAGCTATCCTGCCTGAACGCGCCCTCGCGGATCTTCAAGCGTTCCTTAGAGCTCTGAATTACGAAATGCAATCGCCCTCTGTTTTCATCAGAACGCAAAATCGCCGCAGCTCTCTGCGGTTTTTGGTTTCTGGCACATCATCACCCAGTCCCAATCACAAAGGAAACAAAAACTACTTGGCGATCACGAACGAACAGACGGCATTCAGGTAGTTGGCAAGGTACCCGTTCACCGACCGCGGCATCGAAGTCACGAGCCCGTGGAAGAGCTTGAGCGAGCGGAAATCGAACTCGATCACGAACCTCAGTTTGTAGAGCCTGAGCTGCCAGGGCAAGGCGAGCTTCCGCATCGTCTTCTTGGGCTGGATCACGACCCAGCGCGAGCCCTCGATGTCCATATCGCGCTCCAGTTTCTTTGACACGTAGCCCGCATCCGCAATGATGATGCCGTTGATATCCCGATTCACAGAACGGAAGATATCGCGGTCATTCGCATTCGCGGAGCTGAACCGGAGGCCCAAGAGATGGCCTGCAAGATCGCGTGTCATCGTCATCTTGAGCCCGTAAAACCAGCCTTTTGAGCTATGACCCCATGCCGCGAGGCCTTGCATCGTCCGGTGTTTGTCCGCGTTTTTCTTCAGGCAGACGGGGAGGTCGGTCGCGTCCGTCATCTTCACGATATGGGAATCTTTCTTTCCTTCACCCATCACGAGAAAGAGTACCTTTGCCGCCATGATGCCCGCGCGGTTCAGGGCGCAGACCAATGTCTTGTACGAACAGGCAAGCAGGTCCTTGAAGTCCTCGTAGACTGACTTCTTGGTTGCCCGTGTCGAGGAGTGCTGGTAGAGGGCCAGTGCCAGTGCGTCCACCGGCTCAATTTTCAATGGTCGACCTTGGGGATGTGATTTGGATGGGAATGTCAGTTTCCCGAAATTCACTAATTGGGTGATTTTGTCTTTGATGGTGTAGAATGTATGTGGGAACATAATCAGGAATGCCGCCGCATCGGGCGGCGTTTTTGATTATGCGCTATTGTATGAAAAATGGGAATGGGAGCCTTTTCGTAATTCAGAGCTTAGAGAGCAAGGGCTCTGAATCCGCAACCTCCGGGTGCCATTTCTCGTCATTATTAATCGTCGCCATAATGGTCGCCCGGCGTCTGGTGTTGACTCGAAAGACGACGGTATCAGGACGTTCATGCTCACGAGCGATCTGGTTCAGAGCGGCGAGTTCGTGCTCATAAACGATTTCATTCCCGAAACCCGTTGACGGTGCTCCGCGAGCTCGTCAATCGCACAGAGTCGGTCAGCATCCGGCCGGCGAGAGTTACTTGAGATCGCATCGCGAATTACATATACTCGAAACGATAAGCACCGGCGGCTACGTCGTGGAGAAATGATATGGATCTGACCAGGATCCTCGCCGAATTACGGCAGGAACGCGAACAACTTGAACAGGCTATCTTGACCATGGAGCGCCTGGCCCACAGCCACGGCCGGCGACGCGGACGGCCGCCCGCTTGGCTCTCCACGATAGCTACAAAGCGACGCGGCCGGCCTCCCGGCAGCAAGAACAAGCCTAAGATACCAACAACGGCGACGTAATCCGCCGCAGCCGTCGAGCGCCACGCTGCCATTCCGTCCGCCATAAGAGTCCCCCGGTCGGTGCTGACTCATGGCCGGCCATGTGCTGGCAAGCTCCAGTTTGCCGCCGTTCCGCAGGTACGTGGTCATGCCCCCGGTTCGGAAGCTCTGCTCAGGCCGGTTAGGGTTATGGAACGGGAGCACACACACTTGACGTAATTCGCCCGCCAGGTAGACTGTATGAGTAAACATGAAAGCAATCCAGCAGAAAATTAGGTCTGACCGCCCCGGCTCTCCCCATGGCCTCGCAGAACTCCTCAAGCCCTACCATTCGGGCTGGGTCGCGCTCTCGTCTGATGAACAGGAAATCGTAGCCTCGGGAGAAACCCTCCATGAAACGCGCGCCCGCGCCATGCGCCACCGTACCGCGAACGACGCCATCTTTGTGAAAGTAATTCCCCCGGAGCAGGGATACCTTCCTCTCTCTCAGTGAACGTACCGTATCGCCCAGAGCCGAGCACGCCGGGTGCCGCCCATCCGGACCGCACTTCAGTTCTTCGTCCCCGCATCCACATCCGCCTGCTTCACAAGAACCGATTCATCGACCTCCTGGCACTCGTTGACTCAGGGGCGGATGATTGCATCTTTCCGCTTGAGGTCGCGACCGAACTCGGTCTCCCGCTCAAAAAGGAGAACACGAACCAATACGCCTGGATCGGTTCCGGTCACATCAGCGCAGCTTTCACCCATGTGCAGTTCGCCATTCCGGGCGAACCGGCGTTCCAGCTTTATGCCGGTTTCAGCGATGCGCCGAGCGTCGTTCCCATTCTCGGTCAAGCCGGATTCTTCGACCGAGTTGATGTAACCTTCAAAAAGCAGAAGGGCTTGATCGAACTTAAATTCACCAAACTCGCGAAGATATCTCCGCGGACCGCATCCACTGGATAGATCTTTCTCCGAAATCAGATCGCAATCCGTTCGACCTCGTCGAGCGTGATTTCGTCGCCCGTCCGGTCGTACAGGTTCGTTGTCCGTGGCGATTCGTGAGCGGCGATCGCTTGCGCGTTCTCAATCGTGCCGCCGAAATACCCAGAACGCACTGCAAGCGAGACATTTCATTGCCAGGGCGCGCACCAACCAAGAAAGCCCAACCTATTGGACGAAGCCCAAGTCTCAAAAGGAAATTGCTGCTCATCACTTCTAACGGTCCTGGTACGTCTAGCCATTTAAAGCATCATGCCCACATCTCGAATTTAAGTTGTTTCGTTCCGCGCGGAGGATTATAATTAGCCGCAGATATTTGAAAGGAGCGCCAATCTTGCGATCTTGCGCCTTCGCCTTCCTTCTGCTCGCAGCCGCTGGTGCGGGTAAGCTCGAAGCAAGCTCCATTGTCCTTGACTTCGAGGGCCTCCCGGACAGCACGATCCTCACGACCCAATATCCAGGCGTGACATTCACAAACGCCATCATCCTGACGGCCGGCATCTCTTTGAACGAATTTGAATTTCCACCCTACTCCGGTGTCAATGTGGCCTCCGACAACACGGGTCCGATGACGCTCACTTTTGCGAGCACGATTGTGAGCTTCGCCGGCTACTTCACTTATGCCGAGCCGCTAACACTCGATGCCTTCAACGCTACGGGCGCTCTGGTAGGATCTGCTACGTCGGCATTCTCCAATAACGAAGCGCTGTCCGGGGTTCCGGGCAGCAGCCCAAACGAGTTCATCCAGGTCACTTTTGCCGGCGGCATATCGAGTGTTACAATTACAGGCGACCCCTCTGGTGGTTCTTTCACCATAGACAATGCTACATACGTGCCGGCTAGCGGAAGCGTACCGGAACCGGCCACCACATTTCCAATATTCACCGGCATCATCGCAATCGCGTCAATAGCGACCCGGAAACAACAGCAACCCCGATGAAACCATCAAAAGTATTCCTTGCAGTTGCAACATTCTCACTCGGCGGAGTTCTGTTCCTTATCGCCGCGCCGCATGGCGCACAACAGGATTCGCTGCCATCGCGGCAACCCGCGCCAGCACCAGCTCAAGCCGGCCAGGCATCCTCCACCACATCCGCCAATGAGCAAATCGCGACCACCACTCCAACCCTGGGAACGCCGGTCGCAATGCCGAATATGATTGTCGCTGCCACATCCACCGCCGTTACCGTTACCGTCCAGATTACAGATCCGACTCTGATCCCTGGAAGCGTGAACCTGCTGCTTTTGGGGGGCGCCGGCACAGAACCTACCATCCTCGGCGTCATGCAAAGCGCGGGGAACAGCGTCTACAGTCTTCAGCCGGTATTCGATGAATCTACTACCGGGGAGCTTCAGTTGCAGGTATCCGCCGCATTTCAAGGATTGCTACGGCGCGTTACTTCTCCGATAGTGCAGGTTGCGGTCTGGGGTCGGCTTGTTGACATCAGGGCTGGCTTCAGTCTCCTTTATCCACCGTCGCTTTACAATCTCACCGATAAATATACGCCTGAGGACAGCTTCGACCTAGAGAGTTCGCCAACAGGAGTTGCAATTGGTGGGGCCGTTCCACAGGGCTCCTCTGTAAGTTCGAATGGCTTTTCAGTCGGTGTCTCCGCTCGGCCATTTACGCCCTCAGGGAATTTCGATGTCAATCAATACTTGTCCCTGACATACCCAAACTCAGCGGCAAATGCCCGTATCACAAACACTACTATAAGTGGGCAGCCTGGGTACTCGATACTGTTTCCTGGACAAGAAGGAGGTAATTGGCCGATGGATATCGTGTACTTCAGTGGCTACGTCTACACGATACTGTATAGCTCTACGGATTACACCACGGGTTTTTCCGATCAGGCGGGATTTACTTATTTTGAGAATATTATTCAACATTTTACCTTCGTTCAATAGGGAGATCAGACAGTGACACGACATATGCTGTTCACCGCCATTATCTATCTTTGCGGCGTCCGCATTGCCGCCGCGCAAGTTGTCCTCTCTGCGCCGTTCATCTGCCAGTGGGCGAATATTTCGGGCGGCTGCCCTGGTAACGGCTGGATTGACGACGACAACTGCGGGCCGACCAGCGTGTTGATGGTTGCGAGCAAGTACGGCACTGCATCTATCATCGCAGGATCGCCACCCGACCCGAATCAGATCACGGACGTGGACAGCTGGCTAGAGGCGAACTTTGCACTCACGTGGGGCTATTCGGCAAACAGCGGCAAGGGGTCCGGAACAGAGCCACCGGAGCTCGCGGCACTTGCGCAGCAATATTTTGGTCTTACAGGAGCGATTGCATTTTCAGGCTGGTCCTTGCAACAACTCCAGCAGGAACTCGCACAGGGATATCCGGTGATTGTACGGGTGAGGCCGCAAATGGAATCTACCTATCCAGATGCTCACTATATGCTGCTGCTTGGTATGGACAGTTCCTATGTCTATGTCAACGACCCTGGGATAAGGAACGGGGCAGCAGTTCAGTATCCGCTGCAAGCATTTATTGATTCATGGGGCAGAAGCGCAGCATGGGATCAGCAAAATAACGAGGGATTGGCCTTCACGACAGAGCTAGGGCAGAACGTTGACGGCGTATGGCTCTCTTTTACGCCATGGCCTGGTGGCCCGGCAGGCAATCCAGGAGTTCCGGGTGATGGTGAGACGATAACGATCGGGCCAGGATACACAGATCTTGCTCCATCTCCACCAATCTGGCTAGGGAATCTCAGTAATGGGTTGACACTAAGCTTGTTTATATCACCCATCGGTACAAACTTAAGCGGCGGGTCATTTACTGTTGAAAGCCTAAGAGATCCGTTCATAGATCCGTGTTTTGTGAGCGTCGGCGTTGGTATAAGTTCGTCATTTAGCGGCACGACCATCGTCAATGGAGTGCCAGGAGTGTATGCGCAGTTTCCACAGAGTGATGTGGATCTGCTGATATTTGATGCCAACTACTACGCCCCAGGATGCAATTTCACAGCGTCGGACCTGTACATTACGTTCATAGGCTTACCATTCTTCAGCGGTACTGAAAGTTTAGATGCGCTTGCATTTGGTGTTGGGCAAAATACCATACCCCAAATGAAGTAGAGCCACTTCAAATCGCGATCCGCTCCACCTCGTCGAGCGTGATCTCATCGCCTGTGCGATCATAGAGCTTCGTCGTCCGCGGCGATTCGTGCGCAGCTATGGCCTGGGCGTTTTCGATGGTCCCGCCATTCTCAAGGTACGCGGTGATTCCGGTCGCGCGGAATGTATGGCAGCACGTGGAGGAGGGGAGTCCCGCGGCAGCCGCCCGCCGCTTCACCATGCGGAGCACGTCCGTGCGCGCCATCGGATTCGCTGTGATCCGCCGTCCAGCATCCACGCTCCGAAAGAGCGGACTCTTCTTTTCCTCCCGGATGCCCGCGGCGTCCAGATACGCATCGAGGTACGCTTCCGCATTGTGGTGGCAGGGGACTTCGTGCCGCTTGCCGCCTTTCTCATGGAGCCGCACCCACCATCGCTTGCCGTTCTCGTAATAATCATCGACGCGCATGTTTACCATGGCCGAGACGCGCGCGAAGGTGTAGCACATGAGGCCGATGATGGCGCGGTCCCGGTGTCCAACGAGAGAATCGGTCTTTATGGAATCAATGAGCGCCCGCGCCTGGTCAGCTTTCAGCACCGGCGTCTTGCCGCGCTTCACGACGTACTTCGGACCGCGGACGGCGTGAGCCGGGTTCGCGGGGATCACTTGGCCGGTGACAAGCCAGTCGAAGAGCATCCGGATCGCCGCCAGGTGTTGCTTCACCGTCGGGGCGGCGCCCTCATGGTTTTCGATGTACGCGGCGACCACCACCGGGTTGATCTCCTGAAGTGCATGGACGCGGTGCTCTTTGCACCACGCGAAAAATTGCGTGACGGCCTGCGTATAGGCCGCCCGCGTGTTGCGGTTCCTGATCGTGGCCGTAAAGAATTCCACGAAGCGCCAGGCGGCCGACTCGCCGGCACGCATGATCACCGCTGGCAACTGGTCGAAACCAGCCCGGCCGAGGTCGCGCCGCGGAACCGGAACGAGATCGCTCGTCATAGCGTTCTTGTGTCCGGGCGCCGGACCCCAAACTCTTCGGGGTCGAAACACTCTGCCGGGTCGATGTCGTCAACGCCGGTGTCAGTCGCTCGGCTTCTTTCGAAACCGGTTGCGCGCCCCTCCACGACCTTTTTGCGCCGATTTTTGACCTCCTCCCCCTCCCTGGATTGCCGTATCATAACGTCCTTTATGATACGCCGTGAGGGGGAACCGTCAAGGGGCGCTTAACATAGAACGGAACAGTTGTCGATGGGGAAGTTATACACAGAGCAAAACTCGATGGCTCCAACCGATATAGACTCCATTGCGTTCGCCGAAAACAATCTCATCTGCCGCACGGACACGCGGACGGACAGTAATCTCGCCGAACTACTTGGCAGGTGGGCCGAACTGGCTCTCGATTTCCTGCGGACTTCGGAATACACAGAGATGCAGGCATAAAAGTAATCAAGTGCTGCCAAGGAAACGCTCGCTCCGCGATAGATCTTTATGTGCTAGGCGTTCGACCGCAGGCGTTCCTGTTAGTGCATCTGGGTCACAAAATACTGGTCCCCGATCTTCTTCAATATAAGCGCCTCGTTCTGTACGCCGACCTTTTCATATGTCGTTTTAACGGCGCACTGAACACTTCGACCACTATCAGAGATGTTAACTGTGGTTATTTCGGATTTGACAACTTTACCTGCGCTTCCGAGCCATGTGAGATTACCTTTTATGAAAGTCTGCAACTCTTCACCAGATAATATTCTCCCATCCGGACGGTATACATCAGCGAGGTGACCGTAATCGCCTTTGTTCAGTATTTGATTCATCTGCTCGGTGACCTTGCCAGCCTCCCGTTTTGCCAGTTCAAGGCGATCCTGAAACGACGGGAAATCCTTCGATGCGCCAATCACCACATCATAAACTCGGTTCGTCTCCCCGAAGGCGCTACCAAAAGACCCGAGATACAAGGCATAAAAACCTTTCTCCAATCGCTTTCGAGGGGAGATGATATACATATCCCTTCGTTCTTCCACTGGTTTCACATCCAGTTGAATGCTCTCCTTTGGGACCCATAGATTTACAGCAATGCGGGTAGGCGATAAAAACGTTGCGACCTCGCCGTCCGCTGCAAACTCAAGCCGCGCCAATCCGATCGTCGTCGGCGGCACATCTTTTTCATAAACGATAAAGTCTTGCAAAGACGAACACTCCGGGCCAATGGGTCCGCGAAGACCAGCAATCGAACTCAATACATTTCCAGCGGCCACCACCGCTTCACCCTGAAGCGGTAGCCTCCCGTGATTAGTATCGACGTAGATCCCGTAGGCTTCGGGTAGCGACCGATGACAGCCAATCAGCGTAAATAGCCCGAAGGCGAGCAGCACCGAAGCGCCGAGCCAATATCTCATTGAACACCGCCAAGCCGCTTCCACGTTTTTCCTTCATCATCAGATTTCCAAAGACCATTAGAGCCACCCACTAACAGAGAACGGCCTCGCTCCGACGGAAGTTGACACACCGTGCGAATTAGAGTGGCGGTTCTATTTCCATAGTAATTTGAAGAGGACTTAAGGTCTGTCGTCGCCGGTGTTACTGAGTAGATATCATTCCATGTCTGACCACCGTCCCTGCTCTCAATTACCTTGGCCATAGCCGGCTCGTCAACGTACTGACCTTTCGTGAAGAGTACGGTTGAAACGAACACGTCGGTCGGATCGTGAGGATTTCTAAAGACTCCTACGAGCTTGTGTCTTGGCAGAGACGCTATCGGCAGCCATGTACTACCCAGGTCTCCGGACTTAAGTACTGTTATCGTCGCGCTTCTACTCATATTATCAAAGGTACCAAACACAATCCGCAGTTCCGCGCCTCGAAAGGACACAAGCGTAAGCTCTTGTTTGTAGCCACTCTTAATGTTTGGCAGAAACCTTGCCAGCGCCCCAGATTTGTCTGTCCATGTCCAGCCGCCGTCAGTACTCAACTGTCCCGTTGCTGTAAACATCATCTTATTGTTATCTTCAGCAACCATGACATCGGCCCCCATGGCCTTCAGGTCGACCGATTGGCCCTGCTTCGTCGCCTCATCGTATTGATAGCGAAACACTTCACGCTCATTGACCCCCACCGAGTAGTACAAGATATTTCTGTCTGAAGGATCAAGCTCAACTTTCGTTACTTCACCGTTTAAGGCACCGCCTGTGACACCCGAAAGGCTTTGCCAGTTCCTACCGCCATCATCACTTTTCAGGATGCAATGAGCACGCCCGAAAAGAAAGAGATTTGTAGGACTTCCTTTACGAACCACAACGTTTTCACCACATTGCGTCATGTTATCAAGGACCGTCCATGAGTAGCCGCGGTCCTTGGACGCTGCGAGAGAGATGGGTCTCGTGTTCTGCCGAGTCTGATCTGTGAAATGTAAATTAGCCACGATCGCGAAGAGCACGGGCTTGCCGTCTATGGCCGCTGCCCACACATTGTCAATGTCTGAATGCGGTACCACACCAAAATTCAGCCCGATCAGATTCCCATCGGGGTCTAAATATCCAAGTTGGCTGCGCGTAGAGTTCGGCATACGAAAATTTAGCAGGAAACCGTCCCGTTTAGGGTGTCTAATAATGCCTTCTAATGAAGCTAACTTGATTGTCCGACCGACAAGAGTGATGGGCAGAGATTGCCAGTGAGTTCCATCGGATGAACCAAAGAGTACCTCGTTGGACGCGATTACAACCCTGTTGCTTGTAACCGCGGCCGTATGGAATATCTCTTCAGGAGGGATGCCCATACCGCTATCTTTCCAAGACAGTCCGTTATCTTCACTGCGGAAGACTCCCTTCCCTTGGGTAGTCGCTAGTACGAATGATGTCCCCATTGTCACGGGAATGATCGCGGCGACCTTGACAGGGGAGGTGGAGGCGGTTCGGCCCTGGCCACGAATAACCTCCGTAGGCAAGCCAGCATTTGATTTCTTCCAAGTAACGCCGGCGTCGGTAGAAACAGAGACCACTCCAGAAACCAACGCGTAGTGCACGGACGGCGATCTTGGGTCCATAGCGATTTGAGAGACGGGACCCGTCAACGAAGTCGCATGCCAACTAAAGCCGGCATCCGTGCTTTTTGCGAGGCCTTCTGATGTCCCGACAAATATTTCTTGAGGATTCGCCAGATTTACATATATGCACGAGAGACGACCGTTTGTCGCGCCTGCTAGATTCAGCGTTATCCAATTCTTGCCCGCATCCAGAGATTTGATCAGCTGGTTTTGTGCGTTGATGCCATACAACACACTTTCATGTTGGGGATCGATCGCAACTGCCCGAATATCTCGGGCTAATTGATCCCACTCATCAGATTGATCGGTCATGGCTCGGTAGAGGGCGCCGTCAAAGACAAGATAGGTTGTATTATGCCCGTCCGACACGAACGAGTTCATCGCGATGTGGTTGTCTTGAGAGGTTGTTTGTTGTGCCGAGGCAAGTATCGGCAAAAAAACAATTGCGATGCCGGGCAGCATGTAGTGCCGCTTCTTGGGGCCACGCATAGCACTCCTTTCTGGACTTCCCGTAAACCCGACCTTACAGTAAACCGTCGCGCTCTTGTCGTGCGACCCAACTGCTCCGTACGCCCCGCCTTGACCACAGAATTTGCCAGGGAGCTGCGGGGGCGGGTATGAAAGCTACCCACAATAGTTCCGACTGCGAACAAAATTGTACCACCGACTCGCGAATGCCGATCAACAAGGTGGTCGAATTCTTCGCAGTTTTTTGTCGCAAGTCGAGGCCTACCCCCACCACCGCGGGCTTTCCAGTACGTGCAGTACTGAAAAAGGACCCGACAGCGCAGTGGAAGCTCGGTGCGGTTCCCCGGAGGAGCGGCAAACCAGCCGCTAAAGGCCGCACGCAGAAGCAGTTACCCCAGTTGAGGACACGGAAGAGAATCCGCCTATCCCGGAAATGCCCAATCCAGTGATCGGGGAAACTAACGTCTTGACCAGAAGCCAGGCGCAAAGCACGATGGCAATCCCCCACACGGCGCCGGTAATCGTTTTCTTGCCGCGGCCGACCATCTCGGGGCTCGCACCACCGATCATAATCATGATGCCACCAACCGCGACGAGGATGGGCGTTACGATCCAGATCACAACCGCGATCATGTAATAAATGACCTGCGCGACTTGCGCGACGAGGTCGCAAAGATTCTGGCATGTGTTACCGATTGGGCCACCATTTGAGGAAACGCCCGTGCAAACTAAAAGCGGTCCAGCTAAGACAGTCGGATTAAACACTTGGCTGTTAATTGAGTTATGAGCCGCAAATACGACCGACGGCACCGCGACCGGAATGAAAATTGTAACGAGGGCGATTGCCGCAAGACCGAGAGTGAGCAATGTGTCTTTCATTATTCCTAAACGCGCCCGTGCGACTCGGTTGTCATTGCGATAGCGCACGCGATGCCCAAGGGCCATAGCAGAACCAGGAAGCTAGCGCCACCGGGTAGGCCCAATAAGAAGGCAAACATCAAAAAACTCGCATAACAAGCTGAACCGAGGAGCCAGCCCAAAAACGGGAAGGGCAATATGAGCGATGGCGCGATCCGCCGAATCGCCGAGATAATACCGTAGGCGGCAATCGCGCCCCAAAGTGCGAACGATCCCGTTTGAGAGTATCTAAGAAGCGCAGCAAAGAAGGCAGTAAAGTAAATAGCCTCACAAACCGCTATGAGCCCTACGGTTCGTCGGGCGCCCCTGTATACGGACGTGTGCAGCGCACAAATAAGCAGAGCTATGAAGAAACTACCTACGCTCAAGATTAGTAAAACCGAGTCGCTCAACAAGGTCATATGTTTCTATAAAGTATCTATCACACCATAACAATTGACAAGAGCGGAGCGAGGGGAAGCGCAGCTCATTGGGATGGGTTGTCGCCTTCCGCCTAACCGGGCCTGCGGCTTCTGAATGGTTCGCCATGCAACGGATGCAGTTCCCAAACTTCTCACCGTTCTTTTTGATATAATGCTGACTTTGATGGCGAAAAAGTTCCCCGATTGAATAGGAGCTGAAGATGATCACGAATTCCCGGATTGCGAGAATGACGATTTTGTCGATCTTCTTGCTCATGGCAGTGGAACCGGCACGCGCCCAAACCACCCCCGAGCTGCAACTCATTGCGGCTCGTAACAACGTCGACGGATCCTTTTTGGTATCCGAGGCTTCGTTTGCCGACGCCAAGCATATTTTTCTCGCGAGCTACGAAGGAAGCTTGCTGATACTCCAAACCAGCAAGAGCTTTCCACTCGTGGCGACGATCCCGGTGTCTACCCTGCCGTTACGGTCGGTCCGTGGCGACGGCAACCTGATCTACATTACCTGCGAGGACGGAAATTTGTATGTGTACGCCGAGGAGGCGCCGTTTGCCTCTGTCGAAGCGGTTTCGTACGGTGTGCCGTTGCTCTCCCTAGCGGTTTCGACCGCCAGCGGCCCGAAGGCAACCATCACCGTTTCTGAATTTCAGGGAGTGTCGGCAGCTGACGCCGCTCATGTGTACCTCTCCCAGTTGAATCAGGGGGACATCGCGGCGACCGCGAACAAAACGACGTACACGCCCGAAGTAACGTTCGGGACGACGTTCCAATCTGGAGTGACCCAAATATTCGAGCGCTCGGGGAAATACCTCGGCGCCATACAGAACCCGCTGACCTATTCCGGGTCGCCCGGACAGGTCGCGCTTTTCACCGACGGGAAAATAATGGCGCAGACGCTGCCCGGCTGTTGCGGCACCGGGGTTGCCCTCTATGATGCAACGACCCCGCTCCCGGAAATACCGCAGATGCTTTCGGTCATCAATGAGCCGTACGCTGACGGGGTTGCGACCATGACGGCGAACGACAGACGGCTGCTCGTTGTTGGAACGGAATTGGGGACGGTGGTGTTGTACGACATCACAGTCCCCACCGCGCCCGTCAGGCTGTCGGAGGCCGATCTCCGGCAGTTGACCGGCCATGAGTCTCCGGATGACGTCATCGAAATCCGGTCGGTGACTGTTGGCCCTGGCGGGTTGATATACGCCGCCAGCTCGTGGAGCGAAGACGACCCATCAATTCCGGCATTCTTTGTCCTGAGGGTGGCGGTGAAATAGCCATCACCTTCAGGATGAGGCCTCAGTTTATCAGGGCCTCTTTCTTTTTCTCAACCTTACGTTCCCTCACCCCTTGACGGCCAGACAGCGTGCGTTTAAACTTCCCATCAGTCTTTTCCAAACTCTCCGTCGACCGATGGAGCAACCCCATTTGAAAACAAGGAGATACTGTTGTGAACGCACCGCACGCAATTCCCTTACCCCACTGGGGCGAGAACATCCGCGAGCCCTCGGCCCCCGTAATCCAACCCGACCTTCGGCGACTCATCAACGTGCCGCAGGAGAAAATGCAACCGATGCGGCCGACCATGTCGGATTTCCTGGGCCGCGTGATGCCCGGCGACTGCGTCCAGCTTATGGCCGCGATGCCGGCCGCGAGCGTAGATTTTGTACTCACCGATCCGCCGTATGCCGCCCGGTACTGCGACCGCAGCGGTCGGACCGTAACCAACGACAATCGGACGGCCTGGCTCATGCCGGCGTTCGCGCAGATTGCTCGCGTCCTCAGGAGTAACCGCTTCTGCGTGAGCTTTTATGGCTGGCATAAAGTGGACGCTTTCATGGCCGCCTGGCGTGCGGCCGGCCTGCGTCCTCGGGCGCATTTCGTCTGGATCAAGCGCTACGCCTCCGGGCAAAACCTCGCAGCCTACTGCCACGAGCAGGCGTACCTGCTCTGCAAGGGCGAGCCGCCCAAACCGGACTTGGTCCTGCGGGATGTGCTGGCGTGGCGCTACACTGGCAATCGCTACCACCCCACCCAGAAGCCGCTGATGGCGCTCCGGCCATTGATCGCCGCCTATAGCACTCCTGGCGACATTATCCTGGACCCATTTGCCGGTTCCGGCACCACGGTGGTGGCAGCCAAACAACTCCGCAGGCGGTATATCGCGATGGAGCTCGAAGCTCGTTATTGCAAGATCGCCCAGGAACGGCTCAGCCGCGTTCGCCCCTAAAACAGTGGCACCCAAAGTCACTGCGTACTCCCCCTCTTTTCAGGGGGAGTTTTTTTGGTACTCTCCCCTTGCTCTTGGCGGGAACTTCATTTATCATGAAGGCAGTTCCCTGTTTGGGTGCACTTAACCTTAAGTGAACCTAGACAGGTGCTATGTGTTACCAGCGTTCGTTTCGCTGTAACATTTTCCTGCCGCCGGGGTGTTGGTACCACTCCGGCGGTTTGTTTTTTTCGGACAAGTGTTGTATAATTACCGGAACACCTGGACCGTAGTTCCGCGGTACCAACGCGGAGGTCACAGATACCTTAAGAGAAAGGAAAATGTTATGGAGAAACGAACACTGTTAGTGTCTCCGAACGAGAGTTCTGAGCCACTAACCCATGAACCTAAACCACTAAGCCCACTGAGGGGAGACGGGATAGCCGCCCGCGTCATGCCTGCCGTATTCTTCGATCCGGTGGACTCGCCAGCGTGGGTTGCTGCCGAGGAGTTCCTCGACGACAAAGTAGAACTGGACATCTGGATACGTGTCCGCTTTACGCGATGACCCAAAAGCATGCCCACTCGGGGCTGCAACGACGCAAAGGAGGCGATCATCACTCTATTGACTTCGTGGTCTCGGGGGATGTTGCCTTCCCTTGCTTCGTAGCTCTTGTGGTCCGCCGAACGATGAGGTGCTTGCTCAAAAAGTCATCGATGTATTTGTCACTGATGCCCATCGTGCTAACATAATCGCTCCGCTCTCCAAGGCGGTCTTCAATTTCTTTGGGGATGCCGAGCACCTCTTCGGCGAAACGAGCGGCTGCATAACGACCTTCACCGGTTATCTGATACCAATTACCCTTCTGGGTGTTTAGTTCGTCCTTCTTGATCAATTGGAGATTCTCCAATTCCCCCACAACCAAAGTCATGCGAGTATCGAGAACATCCAGCAGGCTGCAAAGCATGGTTTGATTCAACGACACGGTACCATGTTGCTCCATCCACATCAGTGTGGCGAGGATTGCGGCTTGCTGGGGAGTAACGTTTTCGCCTTGCTTTCCCCGTTTGTCGATCTGGCGTGCTAAAAAGTATTTCAAACGAACAAGCGGTGGTTTTCCTAGTTCGCTTTCCATGGTGGCGCTCCATCAATAAATAGCACCATGTTAAACCTAACGTGAAGTGAAGTAAAGGACATGGACGGCGCGCCAAGGGCGTGGCCGAAACGGGATCAGATCCTACAGAGCAGAACTCGGCACAAAACGGTTTCGTCACTGGTATCTCGGATGATCCTAAAGCCGCGCTCGCATCCGGAAGCAGACGCCATGCGTGGCGCGTGCCATCCTCCCTTTCGCCGCGGGAGAACCTGAAACCGGGTGCCGGAGCTGCGGCGGCCGGACGAAGAACCCGGAATTCTGCACGCGCTACCCGTGCCGGCAGGCGGCCGGGACGCAGAGTATGTATAACCGGCCGGTGCTGTAGCGAAGAAGCCCCGTAATGTGAGGCTTTTTGTCGGGTCCGGTTATGAAAAACCGCCGTTTCACCTCTCCGATTCAGAAGAAAGAAGCCCCGCAATCTGCACCTTATCCAGCCGGTCGCGCACGTCCACCGCAGGCGCCAAGTAGCGCATGGTTGTTTCGAGGCTGCGGTGCCCCATCCAGTGCTGCACCGTGCGGACGTCGAAGCCGGCACGCAGCATCCGGGTGGCGTAGGTAGAGCGGAACGTCTTCAAATCAAACTTCGCATGATCGAGGCCAGCCCGCTTGGCGACGCTCTTGCAGTGGTCTAGCATGTGCCATTCCCGGTTGCCGGGCGGCGAAGGGAATACGAACCGACAGTGCTCCCGCCGCGGATGGTCGCGCAGGAGTTCCATTAACTGCTTCGCCACGGGGACTTCCCGTTCCTCCCAGCGCTTCGCCGCGAAGCCGAGGTCGGGCTTCGCGGTGACCCGAATGGTGTTGAGGTTGAAATTGATGTCGGACCAGGAGAGGTGCACCACCTCCTGCTCTCTGCAACCCGTATAGAGAAACGTGGCATACAGGGCGCGCTCCGCCGGGGTGCACGCCCCGAAGAATTTCGCGAGGTCCGCATCGCCATATTCGCGCGGCAGAACCGTTGCCTGTTCGGGAAGCCCCAGGTTGCGCGTGACGCCGCCCTTCCCGTGCCGCTTCAGGAATTGGGCGACGATAATCATCTGGTGGATCACCGTGTTGTTTTCCAGCTTGTGCCGGTTCTTGAGCGCCACCATGAAATCGGTGAGGTCCTCGCGCGTGACCTTGCGCGGATCGGCGTTCGCCGGCATGAACTCGACGAACCGGTTGAGCACCGCCTTATACTTCCGGAGCGTGTTCGGTTTCTTGAGCGCTTCGACCGATTCGAGGTAACGCTTCACTGCCGCGTGGAGCGGCGTCTTCCGTGCCTCCTCATCGTCGGCGGTTTCGATGCCCAACGCCCGCCCTTCAAGCTGGTGTTTCTTGCGCCGAACGGCTTCCTGCGCTTCCGCAGCCGTACCGCCCGCAGCTTGTCGTCGCCGTTTGCCGCGCTCCCAGAAGTCGAGGTAATAGCGACCATCCGGCAGCGCATTCCAATCGTACCCGCCCGTCTCCTTGCGCGGGACCGCTACGACCTTCCAGCGGCCTTCAACTTTGATTTGCTTGAGAACACTGACACGCGCCACAGATACCTCCCCATACTGTCCATACTACCGTGACTATGGTCTGTAACGCTAAGAAAGGAAAATAGGTGTGCGGGAAGCTGGCATTCTACCACTGAATTACTCCCGCCCGCGGGGCTTTTCAGCCACAATATAGCATAACAACGCAACGCGCGGGCTACTCGACTTCCAACAGCACCCAACCCGGCAGCGTGGCAGGCTTGTTGTTCAAAAACACAATGCGGCGCGTTTTGGGAAACGGCAAGTTCGAACTGACCGCCTTCCCGTACAGAGACACCTGTTGCAGAATCTGGCGGTAGGTGGGATCGCTGGTATCAAGCCATGCGCTCTTGCTCAGCAGACCACCGCCCCAGCCTATCGAAAGCAGGCAGTTCCCCGCCTGCCGTGCATCCGCCAGCCGCTTCTCCAAGTCGTCGATTTGCCGGCCCAGCAGATCGAGGCCCGTCCACGCAGCGTATTGCTTCTGGGTTGCCAGCAGGCGTGCGGCGTAATCGTTGGCCGCTTCGAAGATACGGCCGCGATCGAACGACTCCTGCCAGCGCAACACCCGGCGGATCTCGGGCTGCGTGAAGAAAGCCTTCTCCTGCCAAGCGCCTTCGAAAACAGATCCCGGCGGGGCCATCTCCGCGAAGACCGGGGTGCTGTCGTCGGGCCGCGAGCCTTCCACCGCGCCGCGCGGGCTCTGCTTCCAGCCGAGTGCATAAGAGCCGCCGCGCGGTTGCAACGTCGACACGCGCAGCAGATATACCTTGAACGGCGCGGTGCTCACTGGAGCCGAATCCGCCACGCCGATCAGCCGCATGCGGTTCGCGCCCGCACTACCGAGGGCCTGCTCCTCGGGACCTTCCGCCAGACGCCGCGGCACGCGCTCGCCCTGCATCCGCGCCGCCACTTCGTTCAACATGCCGCTCTTCCAATTGGCGAAGACCATGCCGGTGCGCAGGGCGCCCTTGATGGCCGTGCCGGGTACATAGGGTCCCGATGCGCCCGTGGCGAATGTCGGGATATGCAGACTCTCGCCGCTGGCGCGATTCCAATATGCGGAGTAGGCAGGCGATTCGAACGGAATGCGGCGGTCCGCAAAGTTCTGCGCGAAGCCGCCCCACGACGCGAAATCCAGCTTGTCGGCGCGCTTGAGTTGCGACAGGTAACCGTCCAGCCGCGGCCCCTTCGCCAGCAGGCGGAAGATACGCCACTGGTCTAGCACGTTCACCTGGTCTTTCCAGACCATGTAATCGATGGGCGACAGTTTGCGGCCGTCACCTACCAGCAGAGGCGTCAGGCAGGTCAAGCGATATCTCATACCGCTCCCTCACGGTCGCGGCTCAGCCCCAGCAGCGGAATCGACAATGCGAAGCCGGCGCGAAATACAGGGTGCGCAAAACTATCCGGCGCAACATCCGACGCCATCCCGCGGATCGTTTCGCCCGCCACCAGCACCGAGCCTTCCGCCACCATCTGCAACTGCTTCTTGCGCTCGCCGAATCCGGCGGAGCTCTCGATGCGCCCGCCGCGCGCAACCACAGTGTAGTTGCCGCGCTTCCAATCCACCGCGTCGTCGGGGCAGGGCGTGAATAAGGATAGCAGCCAGTGTGACGTGGGGCGATCCGCCTGTAGTCGTGGCTGAGCGGGCGAGGGGGCGAGCGGGCGAGCGGGCGAGTCGATTTCGGGGGCTGTCTCAATCGGTTCCTGAGCGGGCGAGGGGGCGAGGGGGCGAGCGGGCGAGTCGGTTTCGGGGGCTGTCTCGATGGGTTCCGGGGCCGGGGAGTCAGGCTCTGGTTGCGGTTGCGGAGTGACGCCTTCGTCGTGCTGAGCGGGCGATGGAGCGAGCGGGCGAGCGGGCGATTCCGCTCTGTGCGGCAGGATCATTTCGGGCAAGGCGCCTTCGACGAATTCCGGTGCGGCGCAGCGTCCCCAGCCGCGCGAGCGTTCTCCGCCGAATCCGGAATCCGCCAGCAGGCGCAACGCGCCGCGAACGGGTCCGGACCAGCGCGCGTGCCGCTCTTCATCGGCGAAAGAGACTATCGCCCATAGCCCCGCGTCCTGCCGGAATTCGATGCAGGCTGTCGCATGGCGATCCGCGCTGCCGGTCAATCGGTCGATTGCCGCGCTCCAACGCACGCTGGGGCGGAACGGTCCTGGGCACCGGGCCGGTAGGAGGCACTCGCTCACGCCATCCACCGTCCACTGCTCTTCCTGCAAAGCCTGCCCGTCCACAATGGCTGCCACCAAAGAAACCGGAACGAACCGCGCGCTCTTCCAGCGCACCTTGGAAGCGCTCACCGGCGCACCGCCCATAGGCGGCCAGATGCTTCGTGGAGGCACGATGAAATGCACTTCGCCCACA
>Ga0187855_10000720_pt1 | contig 28238 bp, 21 predicted proteins | sample June2016WEW_8_10_2_FD_132969 | JGI IMG/M metagenome (GOLD analysis project Ga0187855, IMG submission 132969) | Peatland microbial communities from SPRUCE experiment site at the Marcell Experimental Forest, Minnesota, USA - June2016WEW_8_10 | ecosystem: Environmental > Terrestrial > Soil >...
AATCGTTTCTTTGTGAACGTCCATGCCGATATACTTAATGTTCATCAGGGTGCTCCTTTCGGTAGAGTTTTGCTTCACACCCAAAACCTACCTCAAAGGGGCACCCTTTTATAATGCGTCGGCACAGATCATCTCCAGACAGTAACCGCGCGATTTGTCCGTGCCCAGCATCCGCGCGGCCGTTTCAATCGCCTGCTCGATCACCGGGATCTGGCTCTGGTAGACCTTGAAATAGATCAGCTCCGACGGCTCCTCTTCCCTTCCTGTCAGTTCCTTCTCCACTGCCCGCCTGAAGTCCTCCTTCGGTAGTTCTCGAGCTTTGTGCAACCAGGTTGCACAATCGAAGTGCTGCCCGTCCCTGCGTGCCACCTTCGCCAGCTCCAGCCCCTTCGTCCATCCCACCTCTTTCAGTTCACGCCTCGCCTGCGGCGGCAGGTGCTCGTGGATGGACATCAGGTAATACGCCTTCCTTCTCGATTCCGGGAACCGCCTCGCCAGGAACTCGTCAAACGAGCTCAGGTTCTCCAGCCTCCAGTACTGTCCCGCTCGCACCTCGCACAGATACCTGCCGAGCTCGACGAAGCGCGTGTCGCGCTCTGCCTCTTTCTGCCGTTCCCATGCCAGGATCTCGTCGATCTTGGTGAGGACAAACAGCGCACGCTTGCGATTGAGCTTCGGCGGCATCGGCTGATACTTAGTAAACAAGTTCGTCAAACAGACCAAGATCGACTCCTGGTTTGCGCACCAGTGAAGCTTCGACCAAGTCACGCTTATCGAGGCAGAGCCCGATGAAGGGGCAGGTGGTACACGGATTCTGCGGAAAACGGATGCCGCTGTGCGGCAGAAACAGCCCGGACTCGATCCGTCGCACCGTGTCTTCGACCAGGGTTGCGAACTCCTGCCGCTGCTCGGCAGAAATGGTGGCCCTGAGGTACTGAATTTCGACCAGGCGCTTGCGGACGAAAACAACCTGGGCGACTTCGTCGATTCCGGTCATCCACGAATAGCAGACGAGTTGCGGATCCAGTGCGGAAATGCCGGCCGGCTCTTCTGGATATCGGGCAGAAGTCGTCTTCCATTCCAGAACGCATGGTGTTGCCGTCCAGTTCACCAATGGCGTCGACATAAGCGACAAAGCTGTTGCCGGAAGCAAGAGTCCGATTGAACTGAATCTGCTGGGTGGAACGAGGGTGCCGAATGCGAACCCGGCCGTCCTGAGCGAAACGCTCCAGCAACTGGATGCCTTGTTGCAGCATTCGGTCCCAGGTGTCGTTGCCCGAGTAGGTCAGACCCATGTCCTTACACACGCCCCACTGGTCGAACAGCACCGTGGCCGGGTCTTCACGGCGAAAGAGGGCGGCGGCGGCCTGTTCGAAGGCTCTGCCGAAGAGCATGGCAGCACGAGTGTCTTTTTCCTGCCAACCGTCGAGGTAGCGGTGCCGGTAACGGCGCGGGCAGCTAAGGTATTGGCTGATCTGGGTGTAGGAGTAGGTTATCGGGTTGCCTCCTTTGTGTTGGACCGAGAAGCGCTCGAAACCGGTGCCGATGACAGTTCTTCCCACTGGCTGGCGGGGGCAAAGCCGTCGAGATTGATGAGCGAAATGCCGTTGATCACGGTGTGGCTGATCTTGACGACACCGCGGAGTCCAGGCAAAGCCTTCTCGTCGACCTGTTCGTGGGCCAGAAGTTCCGGGTCATAGAGGAAATCCCGCAGGAACCAGCCCAACTTCCACATCGCCTTTTGCGTGCAGTGAAGACGACCGACAATGGACTGCCCGGCCAGTGTCAGGGGCTCGATAACCGAGAGTCGGAGGACGTAGAACGGTTTGTGAGCGTGCCAGCGGAACTGGGCGCCATCGACGCGCACGAGGAATACCCCGTCGGGAATCTCCGGACGAATATCGCGGGCAGTTTCGGCGAGTCCAGGGACTTGGCGTTTCATGCGGCCCCCTCCTGCTTCGGATGTGAGTAGCTATTGAGCTGGCAGAGCAACGCATTGCGGTCCTTCTCGGCCCAGTCGGCCAGTTGCTGGACGAAGTTCTCAACCTGCTCACGGGTGGCATCTCGGAGAGTCTTCGTGCCGCAGAAGTCGACGGCGTAGGCCTTTACCAGTTCGGGATCGAGCTTGTGCTGGCGGATGAGCTGGCAGAGGCGGTCCCGAACCTTCAGGCCAGTGCCATTCCCATTTGCGTTTTGTGGAGGACGCTTTTCAACCGGATTTGGAACTGTTCCGAGCTCCTCGACCGAGCAGATGCCGATGCCGTAGGCCTTGCGTAGGGCGCGATTGACCGCTCGGGTCTCGGCCACTCGCATCTCGGCACCGCGCACAAGAGAAGAGACATTGGACGGATCGGCGTCGCCATAGCCGACAAAACCGGAGGAGCCCTTGGTGGGAAAAACCGTTGCCTTGAGGACGAACCGATTCGCCGCCGAATCGCACAGCGAACTGACGGCTTCAATATGGATGCCGCTGCATCTCTTGCGGCGCGCCAGCCCAATTAGACCGGTGTGTGTGACGTACCAACCGTTATTTAGGTAGATCAAGTCACCGGCACCCACTGAGAAGTCGTGCTGGGTTGCAATCTCCCTGAGCCGGGTGAGAGCCTCCCGAGAAAGGTTGGTCCAGATCTTTCGAGCCGTACGCATGCTTGTCTGGGCTGCGGTCTTCTTCCTTTTCATAACGTCACCTCATTCATACTCAGCGCTTAGTATACTCAGCGCTGAGTATGGCTGTCAATACCGAATTTGCTTTTTTGATAGGAGTGAGGCTAAGTTTGAACCTGCCCAATGTCCAACAAGAAAGAGAAGAATCCTAATGCCGTAGCCCTCGGTCGACTAGGTGCAAAGGCGCGACAAGAGAAGCTGACGCCAGAGCAGCGGCGAGAGATTGCCCAGAAGGCGATTCGTGCCCGTTGGGCGAAGGCAAAGAAGAAGAAGAAGACTTCAAGCTAATTGAGTGTTTGAAGCTGGAAGAGCGCGCTGGTAAACGGCAACATAAAAGATCCAATTCTCGCCATTTTCCCGCTAGGTGGCCAAGGCCAGGGAAAAAGCCCAGCAGAAGGACCGGCAAGACAAAACCTGATCGCCGTTAGATTTCCCCCAAAGATTGAACTGAGACGCCCTCGTGGACATCTGGATCGCCAAAGAACCGGGCGGCGTGTTCCAACCTTTTTAGTGGTCTTTTCCGGGAAAGATCCCAGGCAATGTTAAAGAGTGTTTCTCCTAGGGGAGGCCTTGATTCCCGCGATCGAGCAGCACGCGTGGTCCCGATCCCGCGGTATACGGGGTTCATCCGCATTTTTCATGCAGCGCTGGTCGCCAAGCAGAATGGAACTTTATCGTGCCATGGAGCAACTGGAGCGTTTTCAAAGGCGGCGCCAAGGAGAAAAGGTGCCGCCTCCTCTCAACATTTCTGGGGAAAAGGAGATGACATTTTTGCGAAACAAAGCCAAGAAGCACTCTAGTTTCAATCAGCCCGTGGCTAGGATTGGCAAAACAAAGCCAAATGGCTGCGTCGATGAGTAATCGTGAAATGTTCCTCTTCGCGCAGCACTTTGAAACATGGGAGCCGAGAGCAGGAGCGATGAGTCCGGCGAAGCCGAGGAAGCCACCCGATGGGTTCCCACCACTGCACCTACGGCAATTAACAAACAGACAGATAATCTGAAGCCCCTGTCGTTCCGACCGTATCAGGGAATCGTATTCCCTGATATCTACTGATAACTCCCTGTTTGTTCAAAGGTCGTTACGCCAGCAAATCCAGCAGAATCAATGCTATATGAAGGGTGACGCGGCATTTCTAGACCCGCAAGATGGAGGAATTCCCTGTATTTTTCCCTGTTTGCAGGGAATTCGCAGCACCTTTGGGACAGATGGCAACCGGGCCCGCAAAGGAAACGTCAGCATCGTGCGGGGGCTCGCTCGCACGGGGCGCTAGCCAGTTTTCAAGGTGCTAACCGAAGGCACAGCCGGGCAGGCGATGGTGGGAAGGGGGTTGGGGGCGAGGTGAACTGCGTCTGAACTGAGATTTAAATGCGTGGGACCCGAAATTCAGATGCGCCCGCCCTGCCCAGAAGCAAATCTTTCTTGACAGTGGTCGTTCTGGCGTATTTAATTTCGTTCTTCAAAAGAATACCGTTTCTTTCTTAGCAGTCCATGCCATCCGTTGGGAGGACCTTATGTCGATGAAGGGAAAGTTGGCTGTGCTGTTGCTGTTGTCGCTGAGCTTCGGTTCGCTAGCCTTCGGGCAAGGCGGAGCCACGGGCGCCATTAGCGGCGTGGTGCAGGACGCATCGGGAGCCGTGATCGGGAACGCCACGGTGAGCGTCACCAACGAAGCTACGGGTGCGGTCCTACGCCAAACAAAGACCGAGACATCCGGGTTTTTCACAGCCACGCTGTTGCCCGTAGGCACCTATACGGTGGAAGTGAGCGCGGCGGGCTTTCCCGTCACCAAGTTCCCCGGCGTGGTGGTGCGGATCACGGAAACGACGCGCATAACCGCGACTCTTAAGTTGAGCGCGGTGAAGGAAGTTGTGGAAGTCCAGGCCCAAGCGGAGACAGTCAATACGACGGACGCCACCACGGGAGAATCCATCAGTTCCACAACCCTTAATACGCTCCCACTGGCCACGCGCAATTTCCAGCAGTTGCTCGACCTGTCGGCAGGCGCCTCTTCCAACTTGAACAACGCTGCCGCCCTGGGCCGTGGCGATGTGCGTATCGACGTCAACGGTGGACGAGAAGATAACAACAACTACCTGATCGAGGGCGTTTCGGCCTCCGACTACTCGTTCGGGGAACTCACGTACACACCGGTTCCTAACCCCGACTCGATCCAGGAGTTCAAAGTCGGCACCAGCCTCTATGACGCTACCCAGGGCCGCAATGGTGGCGGCAACATCAACGCGATCCTGAAAAGCGGCACTTCCAGCTTCCACGGAGATGCTTGGGAGTATTTCCGCAACTCCGTGCTGAATGCCGACGACTTCTTCCTGGGGCCCTTTGATCTTAAGCAGAATATTTTCGGTGGCGATTTCGGCGGTCCGGTTGGTCCGAAGGCCAAGCTAGGGTACTTCTACGTGAACTACCAGGGCACGCGCCAGCGTAGCGGCGATTCGCTGGGAACTTATATCAGCAACGCTGAAGTTCCGGTGCTGCCGACGGCGCGCGATCAGACCACTCTGCTCAATACCTTCTTTTGCGGTGTGGCCTGTAACGGAGCTACAGCTGCGGCCATCGATCCAGTCGCGCTGGCGCTGCTGCAGGCCCCGGGCACTCAGTTCGGGCCGGGCATAGGGGGTGGCTGGCTAATTCCCAGCGTCGCTGGGACGCCCGGTTATACCCTGAATCCTTCCACCGGCCAGTACGTGATCAACACTGGCACGGTGACTCTCAGCGTCCCGGGGCGCTATACCGATAATCAGTTCACGGCCAACTGGGACCGCGATTTCAACCACGGCAAGGATCGGCTCTCCGAGCGGTTCTTCTGGTCGGATTCCGAAACCTACGAACCATTCGGCGCCGATAACTTACAGGTCCAGACCGGCTATCCGGCTCTTGCCAGCAACCTGAATTTCCCCCTCGACATCCCGCTGCGGGGACGCTTCGGCAGCATCGCGGAAACCCACTCCTTCAGCAATGCTCTGATCAACGAGTTTCGTTTTGGCGTGAACGTCATTAGCGACTCCCTCCAAAACGTTCCCGTCCCCAATGCCTCGCCGAGCGCGCTGGGCATTGACAACGGATCAGGTGCGCCTGACATGTACAGGTTCCAGTTCAGCAGCGGCCTGCAGATTGGACCGTTCCCCAACCAACTGCAATCGGCTTTATCGGACGCCCTTGTCTGGCTCGATACGGTCAGTTGGACCAAGGGGCACCACTCGTTGCGTTTCGGGGTTGAAATCGACCGCACTTCGATTCGCCGCAACCTCCCCGTGCTCGACAATGGTCTGTTGTACTTCGAACCTGGGAGCGTCACCGGCCTCGATTATTGGCAGAACTTCCTGTTGGGCGCGGAAACGTTTGGTGAAGGGGGAGGCGGCGCTGCCAATCACGATTACCACATTCCCGCCTATGCCGGTTTTGCGCAGGACGATTGGCGGATCACGCCAACTTTGACGCTGAACCTGGGGCTGCGCATGGAGTGGGTAGGTGCGGCCTACGACAATCTCTGCCATTTGGGCAACACCATTCCGAACAACGCCAATCTGACCGGCGATGCCTTCGTGTTCCCGAGTTGTGTGAGTAAGTTCGGTATTGCCGGCTTCACCGGTACGCTGAACAGTGCCGCCCTGAATAATGAGTACGCCAGGGTGCCCGAGCCGCGGATCGGCTTTGCCTACGACGTGGGTGGCAAACACAGCACGGTGATTCGAGCCGGGTACGGCATCTACAGCGTCCGTGAAGATATTGGAGCCGTAGATAACCTGTCGTTCACGGCTCCGATCTATCCGGTGCTCGTGACCGGCAACGCGCCATATTCCGGTCCAGGAACAGGCATGGCCGGCATCTTTGCGGGGGCACCGCCCCTGGGTCAGGTCAGCGCGGCCTTCTTGCCAGCGCCGGCTATTTTTCAAGGTTTCCCGGGTGGCGACACGAACCAGGCTCCAATATTCTCCGGAGGCGCCAGCAGCGCCTTCAACTTCATCAATCTTTCCGTTCCCCTGCACTGGGTTGTGCCCACCACGCAGCAGTGGAATTTTACAGTGCAACGCCAGCTGGCTGGAAATTGGGTCCTCGAGCTAGGATACGTGGGCACCAAAGGCACGCGTCTGCGCTCTACCTTCGATCCTGACCAACCGGCGCTCGCTGGCCCTGGCGGCCCTGGCCAACTCGCCCCCATCACCTTGACCTGCGGCAATGCCGCCAACCCCTGCTTGACTGCACCCACTGGGACCCAGTACACGATCAAAACAAACACGTATGCCAATTCTGCTGCGCGAGCGCCCTTCTTGGGAATTGATCCCGCGGCGTTTGAGGCGTTCTATCCCAACTCCGATTCCAACTACAACGGTTTGCAAGCCACGGTTTCGCACCACTTCTCGAAAGGACTGTACTTTCAAAGCGCGTACACGTACTCCAAGTCGATCGACGACGTCTCCACCGCCAGCGTAGCCTTCCTCACGCGCGTCAACGATCAGAACAGCGCGGCCGCCTCGCGGGGTCTATCGGACTTCGATCATCGCCAGCGCTTTGTCACGAGTTTCAACTACTCCCTGCCTTTCCTGGCCAACCGCCGCGATGCCATGGGATACGTGCTGGGCGGTTGGGAGGTCAACAGTGTGATCGTGGCGCAGTCGGGGTCGCCCATCACGATTGCGGATGGGAATGGCGGCGTGGACTATAATCTGGCCAGTTATCCGGTGGCTACGGCCGATTTCGCTCCCGGCTTCGGGTGCGGCAACGCTTTGAATTCGGGTGGCCTCGCCGCCAAAGTCGCAAACTGGGTCAACCCCAAGGCCTATGTGCCTGACGGCCCTGTTCCGAATTCCCCGGACGGCTCCACCGATTTTGGGGACTCTCCGCGCAATTGCATCATCGGCCCGAAGCAGGTGAACGTCGACTTTACACTCGGCAAGGCGTTTAAGTTCGGCGAACGGCAGAGCCTGCATTTCCGCACCGAGTTCTTCAACCTGTTTAACCATCCGTCGTTCCAAAATCCACAATTTACTGGGACTGCTAACGTTGCTGACGGTCCTCAAATTGGCGAGATCACCCAAACCAACGGTACACCGCGGCTGGTTCAATTCTCGTTGAAGTATATGTTCTGATATGTCGTTCTGGTGGAGGGACGGGTGCCTCGCCCGTCCAGCCGGGCGATGACGCCCGGCTCTCCACCTTCCTTTTCCAGCTACATAAAATTTACATTCCCGGGGTAGTGGCGAGCCGCCGCCTCGCGACTCCCAAGCCAGTTATGTTGCAGCAAGAAAAGGGACTTCCCGGGCCTGGCACGCAACGTGCTGTCTCAAGCCAAAGCGCTGGAAGCTCGGGGAACAAGCGCCATCAAAAGTACAACGAAGATCAGCAATAGTTCAGTTTGGTCCCAACCGGTTTCGATGGTTTTAGCGTCTGAACCGCTACGGCCGGATCATGCACGCAGCCCCGAGGTTCTCGCCATGGACTTAAGCGATTAGGACTCGTATGCTGTCAACACTTGCGCTTGGCGAACGATATAGTTGAGCGCCGTCGCTTTGTCCCGCTTGCTTCACGGTCAAGATCCCGGCAGGAGGACCATGCATGCGATTGTTTAGTTTTCGTCTCATTGTTTCTCTTATTCTCGGCATTACGCTGGTTTCGGCTGGTTTTTCCTACTACGAAGTGCTGGGCAGGAAGCGCGCTCTGCGCAGCGATGTGGAGCGTCGCGACGAGGTGCTAGGTGAAAGTCTTGTCGGCAACGTCGAGCGTTCGTGGAATGCAGGCTCGGACAATACAGGCCCGGGCACGGTCCCGAACACAGTTCCTACCATAGTTCCGAACGACGAACTGCAGCGCCTGGTGCAGCAGTTCGGAAACCGGGAGCACCTGCTAGGCGTCGGCATCTACGACCGGCAGGGCGTACTGGTAAACGCAACTCCGGAACTCGTGAAGTTGCTAAGCGGGAGTCCGCCGCCGGTCATGCAGGCTATCACGCATGGTCGCGAAGAGAGCTCGTTCGTCCGGCTGGGAAGCGTGCCGGTGCACATTCTCGCGCTGCCGATTCGCCCTCGGGATGAAGTGGTGGGCGGCTTGGCGGTGGTGCACGACGTGAGCTACATCCGTGCGCAAATCCTTCTCGTCTGGCGCCAAACTTTTTTCCGTGTGCTGGCTCAGGTCTTCATCATCGTTCTTATTACCCTGCTGATTGTCCGCTGGAGCATCGCCGGCCCGATTGCACGGGCGGCGCTGTGGATGCGCGCGCTCCGCACGGGCAAGATTTCCTTCCGCCAGGAAGTGCCGGACCTCGACATGTTCCGGCCGCTGGTGCGCGAAGTTGCGACCATGGCTGAGAGCCTCAGCCATGCCCGCAATGCCGCCGAAAATGAGGCTCGCCTGCGTGAAGCGGGCGAATCCATGTGGACAGCGGATCGTCTCTCGGTACAACTCCGCACCCGTCTGGACGGCGGCCACATGTTCGTGGTCTCGAATCGCGAGCCTTACATGCATCAGCGAAACGGGAAGACGGTGGAAGTGGTGGTTCCGCCGAGCGGCTTGGTTACCGCGCTCGAACCCGTGCTTAACGCCTGCGATGGCACCTGGATCGCCCACGGCAGCGGCAATGCCGACGCCGAAGTCGTGGACGCTGCCGGCCGGCTGCGCGTTCCTCCGGAGGACCCCCGTTACAGTTTGCGTCGCGTCTGGTTAACCAAACAGGAAGAAGAAGGTTACTACTACGGCTTTGCCAACGAAGGGCTCTGGCCGCTTTGCCATATCGCACATACGCGCCCGCTTTTTCGGGCTGACGATTGGCAGTACTACCAGGATGTCAACCGCAAATTCGCGGACGCGGTTTTCGAGGAAATCAAGAATGTCGCGAAACCTGTGGTGCTCGTTCAGGACTATCACTTCGCGTTGCTGCCCCGGCTGATCAAGGACAAGCGGCCGGATGCCCGCGTGGCCATCTTCTGGCATATTCCGTGGCCGAATCCGGAAGCATTTGGTATTTGCCCCTGGCAGCGCCAGTTGGTGGATGGCTTGCTCGGCGCCGACCTGATCGGATTTCACATTCAGTCGCATTGCAACAACTTTCTCGAAACCGTCGACCGCGTGGTCGAGTCGCGTGTGGACTGGGAGCACTTTTCCGTGCTCCGCCAGGACCACCGCACCATGGTCCGGCCTTTTCCCATCAGTGTTGCCTTCACCGACAATGATGCTGCCGCAAACAACCATGATGGCTCGAGCTATCTCGAACGTTCGGCTCTCCTGCGTGGTCTGGGCGTGGAAGCAATCTTCATGGGGATCGGTGTGGATCGCGTCGACTACACCAAGGGAATTCTGGAGCGGTTCCTCGCGATTGAGCGGTTCCTCGAGAAGTATCCAAGCTATCAGGGAAAATTCACCTTCGTGCAGATCGGAGCGCCCAGCCGTACGCACATCAAGCGCTATCACGATTTGTTAGCCGAAGTGGAAGCCGAGGCGGACCGCATCAATTGGCGCTTCCAGAGCGGCAAGTGGAAGCCCATCGTGTTCCTGAAGCGCCAGCACAGCCATCAGGAAATCGAGCCCTATTACCGCGCCGCCGATCTTTGCCTGGTGACTTCGCTGCACGATGGAATGAACCTCGTAGCCAAGGAATTTCTCGCCGCGCGCCGGGATGAACGCGGCGTTCTCATCCTCAGCCAGTTCACCGGAGCGGCCCGCGAACTGCGCGACGCCTTGCTGGTGAATCCTTACGACATCGATCAGACCGCCGACGCCATCCGCGCTGCTTTAGAGATGGAGCCGGAAGACAAACAGTTGCGCATGCACCGCATGCGCAAGCTCATTAAGGAGCGCAATATTTACCGCTGGGCCGGGAACTTGATCACGGAACTTTGCGAGGTCCGCTTGGATGCGCCCGAGGACACGCAGGAGAAATTTCGCGCCAAGTCGAATGCATTCTGATTTCGAGGTTCGCGAGCCGTCAAGAAGAAGAAAAGGAGCAGCCCGTTGAGGCCAGAAGTGGAATCGCAGCTCACGCCGTTTCTGCAAACCCTCGCCCAGGCTTCGCAGGCGGTATTGCTGGTCGATTACGACGGAACGCTGGCGCCATTCCATGCCGAGCGCGATCAGGCATATCCATATCCCGGAGTTGCGCGCCTCTTGCAAGAGATCGTACGCAACTGCCGGACGCGAGTGGTTATCGTCTCCGGGCGTGATGCGAACGAAGTTCTGCCGCTTCTCAACATTCATCCGGGTCCCGAAGTCTGGGGAATCCATGGGCTGCAGCGCCTGAAGACAGATGGAAGTATAGAGATGCCTCGCCTCGACGATCGAACCCTCAATGGTTTGTCGGATGCCGATCGTTGCCTCGGCGACCTGCAACTGCGCCACGTCGCGGAATTCAAAGCCGGAAGCATTGCCGTTCATTGGCGTGGGCTCAGCGAAAACGACGCGGAGGATATTCGGTCCCGGGTTTTGTTGGGCTGGCGCCCCATTGCGGAAAACAGTGGGCTCGATCTGCTGAATTTCGACGGTGGGGTGGAAATTCGCCCATCCGAAGCCGACAAGGGTGTTGCAGTTCGTGCGTTCCTCAGTGAAATCAATCCCGAAACGCCGGTGGCTTATCTGGGCGACGACGCCACCGACGAGTCCGCGTTTCAGGCCATGCAGGGCCGCGGCCTCACCATCCTGGTGCGTCCCACCTGGCGGGAGACGGCGGCGCAATTGTGGCTCCAGCCCCCGGATGAACTCCGCGACTTTCTCGGGCTATGGCTGGCCTGTGCCCAGCAAAATGCCCTTAACAGCGGAGCGGCTGCGGCGGTGAACGGATGCCAGCCACAGCGCAATTAGGTCATGCTCCGACGATCTCTCGCACGGCGCGATAACCCTGATCGATGGCGGTATTGGTGTAGGCGTGACCGTCAGCGTCCGAGTTCGCGATCTTGATTCTCCCGAAGGGCTGCCGACCAATCACACACGGACGTTCGGACGCTGGCCGATCGAGAGGCTCGAACAATTCGTTGTACTCGTAGGCATATCCGTGAGGCCAGCGGTTGACCGTGATCGCCTGAATGTCGCGAGCCGGATCGAAACCGCCGGCTGAGAGTATGCGGCCAAGTTGATCTCGTACCTGACGCTCGAAGGTTTCGAACTTCGTGTTGACCAGTTCCCACCTTCCTGCCCGGTACTGGTCCTTGCAATTCAGGCCAGGCTCGCAGGGAGTGCGAAGAAGGTGAAGCAGGCAGGATTCATCTGGCGAACTGGGGTAGTGGTAGTCGCCCATGGAAACCGGGAAATCCAATGTAACGTTGCTGAAGTACGCTCCCGGGGCGTAGATCGCGCTAATGCCGAGCTTCTGGAACGCTTTCCAGTTGCTGATTTGCACGTTCGTATAGACCAGAGGAGCCTTCACACAGTAAGCGAGAGCTTCCTTTTGTTTGTCTGACATCTCTGGGCACAAATAGGGGATGACCGCGTTGTAACAAGCGAGCACGCAGTCCGCGCCGCGGACGCGGTGAGCCTGTCCGCCGCGAACGTAGGTTACTTCGACTTCCTTTGCGGTCTTTGGATCGGGATCTGGATCCCCGATGTGCTTGGCTCTTACTACGGTACTGTTCAGGCGAATGCGAACCGTGGAGGAGGCATCATCCAGGCGCGCATAGTTTGCCCGGGCAGTGACGATGTCTTCCATGGTGTGGCCGGGAAGCGCGCCGGGCACAAGGGAGCGCACCAGCATTCTGGCAATGGAAGCGTTGCCGTCTGGAAAATGGAAGATATAAGGCTCATCGAGCTCGGGATTTTCTTCACCGCGCTTGGGGAGATTCATTCCCTTGAAGCCTGGAAATCCTTCACCCGCGCAGTCATACGCCGAAACGGCGTCAATTCCGACGGCATATATATCGTGGGTCGAGCTCTGGAACACTTTGACCACATCGGGATGGACCTTGACCGATCGCAGCAGGAAATCCTTGTAGCTGGTCTTGATCAGCGTGTTTTTTTTCTGCTTCGGAGTAAGCCCCGGCATGTAATCGACGCGGGCGTGCTGCAGACGGAGAAGATCCTTGCGGGCGGCTTCTGCGATTGGAATCTGGGAGACATTCTCCATTGTAAAGTCGATGCCGAAATAGTGGAGGCCCTTCTGGGACACCAGTCGGTCAGTGTCAAATGTCTCTTTATCGAAGAAGACGGCTTCCTGCAGATGCATCGAGTCAAACAATTTTTGGTCGTAGTACTTGAAGAAGCGCCGCACGTCGATTCCCAATTCTCGCAGAAGCCCAATCGCTTCCTTGCTGTAATTGCCCGGCGCCTCGATCGACTGGGTCCCACCGTATCCGAGCAGCAACCGTTTCCCTGCCTGGAATTCATTGCGCGTGGCGTGCCCGCCGAAATCATCGTGATTGTCGAGGATTAGAATCTTGGCTTGTTGTCCAGCAAACTTGCGGTAGAAGTAGGCTGCCGTCAGGCCGCTGATGCCAGCGCCGACCACGACCAGATCGTATGCCTCACCCTCATCTACGGACTCAGCCCAGGCTTTGTCCCTGCCATCCCGCAAGTCATGCGCAACTTCCCAGGAACCATCGTGACTGCCGCGAAGGCCGGTCTTGGCCGGAGGGTAATAACCAGGATCTTTCTCCGGAGCGAAGGGGAGAGCGAACGTGGATTGTGGCACGCCAAAGGCTTGTAGCCAGGTGGAATTCGCTGCAACCAGAGACGCTCCAACGGCGATGCTTATCCCATTCAGGAAATCGCGACGGGTGATCTCGCGCCCCATACCCAATTCACGATCTCGATCTTTGCCGTCCATTTGCATGCCGACCCCAAGTTAAGCACCCAGTGCCTAACGATTTGCACACCCACTTTCCGCCGGAAGGTGTGACGCAAAGAATCAAGTTCGTTATTGCATCAGTCGCTTGAGGGCGGTCCGGGCATCGCCGACCTGCGAGAGGGGGGCTTGCGAACTCGGGAAGTAAGAAAGAAATTCCTGATATTCGTTGATCGCTTGATCACGTTTGCCAGTGCGCTCGTAGAGTTGGCCTAGACAGTAATGGGAGAGCATTCCAGGTACCGGGAATCGCTCCGTCAAGACGTTGTAGTTCTCCATGTCGTGCTGGAGTCGCAATACCGTGCGAAACTCGGCTTCGGCCGCCGAATAATCATTGATGAGCAAGTGACTGCGGGCCTTAAGGAATTGCAAGTAGGGGTCCTGGAAATCGGGGATGCTGGCGGCACGACTCAACGCCGTTTGCCCATCCCCGCGCTCCACTGCTGCGCTCACGTCAGCGATGGCTTGGTCGACCTCAATTGCCCGAGGCGCGAGCGAGGGATGGCTGGCGGCGAATCGCTGCCAACTCTGCTGTGCGGCGGAAGAGTTTCCTGCCTGGGTTTCGAGGAATGCGACGGTTTGCAGTTGCTCGTCATCGAGCTTCTGTTGTTGAGCAAAAGAGAGAGCGGAGGAACCCTTCCCCAACATGACGGACAGAGCGGCGAATGACCGCAAGAACGTCTCGGCAGCCTCGCTCTGTTTGGCGTGCCCGAGTTGCAGCACTGCCTCCCGATAACTGGCCAGAGCGCCTTCGAAGTCGCCTCGCGTTTGTTTGAACTGTGCCTCGAAGCCCGGAACGTAAAGGCGCGAGAGGGGAGACGCGCGTTGCGCAAACTGCTGGAAAGCGGCGTTGGCCATGTCGGGCTTCTTCTGATCGGTGTAAACGATGGCCAGCTTGAGGTACTCTCCGTAATCAGTGAAGTCGGGCTTCAGTTCGAGCACTTTGTGGTAGGCGGCAACCGCGTCGTCATCCCGGCCGGCCATGAAGAGAATGTCGCCGCGGGTGTCCAGCGGATTGGGATCGCCAGGCCGAACCGCCATATAGGCGTCATCTGCCGCCAGCGCCCCATTGAAATCACCCCACTTTGCCAGTGTGTAGGATTGAAAGTTGAGCAGATCTTCATTCTTCGGATCCAACGCGAGTCCCTGTTTGAGCAGCTCAAGCCCTTGCTCCTGCTTGCCTAGAATGGATAGGGTGACGGCCAGGATACCGCGGTCCATAGTCTCGCGGGGGAATTCCGATACCAATTTCTGGCGCAGGGCGACCTCGGCCTCGACGTCGCGGGAGCGGCGCGTTTTGAGCACCTGCAACGACAATTGCTCGTAGCGAGGCAGGCGCGACTGCAACTGATCGACCTTGACTGCAAGCTCATTGCTGCGGCGCAGATCGCCCTGTTGGCCATACTGGTCGGCCAGGCGCATGTAGGCGAGGGCAAACTGCGGGTCCAAACGGACCGCCTCTTCCAATTCGCGGATAGCATCGTCCGTCAAAAAGCGACGGCCGTAGTCAATGCCCAACTGATAATGGTGGTAGGCCTCCACGTTGGAGGTGGAAGCCTGCTCGATCTCCGGCGCTTTTTGCGGCAGCTCCGAGGCGGGAAGAAAGCTGCTGGCGAGGCTCGCGGTAAGCCGATCCACCATGCCGAAGATGCTCTGCACGTCCTGCCCTTCCAGCTTCTCCGAGAACAGGATCTGGCCCGTACTGGTATCCTGCGCGCGAACGTCGAGGCGCAGTTGCGTGGGTCCGATCTTCAACAAGGCGCCGGTAATGTAGGCGTCGGCGCCGGCATCGCGCGCCACTCCCTGCGCCTGGGCAGGATCGAGCGATCTGCCGTCCTTGCTCGCACGCTGCACCGCCCCCATCACGCGCTCGGTGGAGAGCACATCCAGACCTTTTACCTGGGCCAGATTCGTGGTAAGCATGTCGGTGAGACCATTGTCGAGCCAATTGAGGGACTGGTCCTGCGAGAGATTGTTGAAGTACAGCACCGCGATGGCCTTGTGCGGTCGGCTGCCCACAGAGACGTTATTTCGGCCGCGCAGGAACCAGAAAACTGCCGCCACCACCACGAGCAGGATTGCCACAGCGGAGAAAACCAGTCTCGCGCGCTTCGAGAGAAACGGGGTCGGGGACGCAGTCGAAGAAATTTGCGCTGGAAGAGCCGCCGCCGCGGCGGAGGAAGAACCGCCCACCCTTGGTGAAGATGCCGCATGCGCGGATACCTCCTGCGCTGAGGGTGCGCCCAGCGGGCCGGGATGCGGCTCGGCCACGACGGCCGCGCTTCTCCCCGATTCCGTATCGCGCCTCAGCCTCTGGAGATCGGCGCGCAAATCGGCGGCATGTTGGTAGCGCAGATTGCGATCCTTCTCCAATGCCTTGTTGATGATGTCTTCCAGCTTCGGCGGAACATCGGGGTTGAGACGCACCGGAGAGATCGGAGCGCGCTCTAAAATGGCGTTAAAGATCGCAGCGGACGTATCCCCCCGAAACGGCAGCATCCCGGTTGCCATCTCGTACAGCACGCCTCCAAAGGAAAACAGGTCCGTGCGCCCATCCAGTTCCTTCCCCTTCGCTTGTTCCGGCGACATGTAGGCGACGGTACCTACCGCCACGCCGGGACTGGTGAGATGTTGCGCGTCGAAATTACCGTCCTGCGTGGCGGCGCCCGCGATCACACTGGAAGAAGTGGTCGCGGGCGTAAGTTTGGCAAGGCCGAAATCCAGGACCTTGGCGTGGCCGCGCTCGGTGACAAAAATGTTCGCGGGCTTGATATCACGGTGCACGATGTTCTTCGCGTGGGCGGCATCGAGCGCATCCGCGATCTCGATGGCTAGCGACAGCAGCGTCTCCGGTTCCATCGGGTGGCCGCCAATCCGATGCTTCAGCGTTGCACCCTCCAGATACTCCATGGCGATGAACGCCTGCCCGTCCTGTTCGCCAATGTCATAAATGGTGCAAATGTTGGGGTGATTCAGGGCGGACGCCGCCTGCGCTTCACGCTGGAATCGGCTCAGGGCCTGAGGATCGCGGGCAACCTCATCGGGCAGGAACTTCAGTGCGACAAAACGGTGCAGTCGGGTGTCTTCTGCCTTGAAGACGACGCCCATACCGCCGCCCCCAAGTTTCTCGATGACGCGGTAGTGCGAGATGGTCTGTCCAATCATTAGGTCTGTCCGATGACTAGATCTGGCCGATCATTGAGGAGATGCCCAACTTTCCAATCGCTTCATCTTACGGATGCGGCTCGGGTCCGTCAACGAATGCGGCGCGGACTCCGGCAGTTGCTACATCCGTCGGCAAATATGCTACGCTAATCGCTGCTTACTTAGGCGTAAAAGGGTGCTTCATGGCAGACCTCAGCCGTATCGGAGTGTCGATAGATTCAGAACTGCTGCAGCGGTTTGATTCGTTCATAGCGGACAAAGGCTACGATAATCGCTCGGAGGCATTTCGCGATTTGATTCGCGAACGGCTCGTGGGCTCGGCGGTAATCCCTTCAAATGCGCTTGTCGTCGGCACGGTCACCCTGATCTACGATCATCACACACGCCTGCTGCCGGAGAAGCTTACCGATCTTCAGCACGAGTATCACGCAATCGTCATTTCCACCCTGCACGCGCATCTCGACCACGAGAATTGCCTGGAAGTAGTCGTACTTCGCGGTAAGTCGAGAGATGTCCAAAAACTGGCAGACCGGCTCATCAGTACGAAGGGCGTGCAGCATGGGCGCCTCGTGATGAGCTCTCCGGAGACCGTGTCGCGGCATCCAGGACCACATCATCATTGACGAGTTACGCGGATTCCCCCTTTGGTACCGATCCTGGATCAGTACTCGCCTTCACAAAACCACATTTGTCTGTAGCATAAGTGCATAATTCGTGCGTTGCCGTGGGACAGCACGGCAGGGTAGATGAAGTCACGGGAAGTAAGTGATGTCCCCGCCGGCGTTGGTCACGCAGCTCTGTGACCCCCGTCACTGCTGCCGTTAGTAGCACAAATCTAAGATTCGTGTCATCGCTTGAAAGATAGAACGCGGGATGCCCTTCAGTATAAGGCGCACTTCGGAATAGGAAATCAGAAGGAAAAACAGGCCGATGTATGGGACCACCAGCGCGAAGCTCAACCCTCACGCGCGCCACGTGAACTTCCTTAGCAGTATGGCGGGGGCAAGAATCCTCGTCTTGCTATGCTTGCTGATCATGGGACTGTCTTTTCCTTTGCCCGCGCAGGAAATTCTTTTGAAGGGCCGCGTCACCGATCCTCAGGGGAATAATTTGCCGAAGGCATCCGTGCAATTGCTCGACCATGACCGCGTTCTCGGGCGAGCCACATCCGGTGTCGATGGCCTGTTTCAGATGAAGCTGTCCTCTGCGGGACAATTCGTAGTCAAGGTCGAGGCGTCCGGGTTTCGCCCGGTAGAACAGCCCATCAGCGTCGCCTTGAGCGGAAACTCGGAAATCACGGTGAAAATGGCCCAACTCTCGATCCAGACGGAGAGTGTTTCGGTTACCGCCGACGTGAATGACCTCGACGTGCAGTCACCCGATCCGGCGATGAAGGTCTTCGCTTCGGAGGATTTGCTGGATGCCAACCCGGGCCGTCCGGGCGCGCCCATTTCGATTCCGGGCTACCCGATTGAGACGGCGTCGAGCGGCATCAAGGCTCCACAGTACTTTGCGCCGGGTGTGGCGGGAGACCACGGCGAGCCGATTGCGCAGTACATCCAGGTGGGCAGCTATCTGGTGCCGAACAATCTTTCGGCGAATGCGCACGGCAACGGCTACTCCGATCCGAATATTTATATTGCGAATGTGATCGAGAGCGTTCAGGTGGATGGCGGAGCGTACAACGTGCGCGAGGGCAATCACGCGCTGAACCTCGCGGCCATCTATGGGCTGCGCTCGCACCTCGATCCGTTCCTCACGCTGACCGGAGACTACCGGGACATTACGGCCACGGCAGGGATGAGCCCTTCAGCGAATTCATGGGTCGCGATGGAGGGCTCGTTCGGCAACGGGTTCCTGGACCGTCTGGAACACCGCAAGCAGTTCAAGTTCAACGGCGGGCGGGTCTTCCACGCGCAAGATCATACGCTGACGCTGTTTGGAATCGCATACCTCGGCTACGGCTTCGTGGCGGGACTGAGGCCGATGTATGGATTCAACTCCATCGATGCCGCCGCCGGCTGGGTGGAGTATCCGGATACGATCGATCCGAGACAAAAGGATCAGACGCACACGGCGCTCGTGGCGTTGAACGATGTGTGGAAGCTGGACGATCGGCAGGAGTTGCAACTCTCCGGCTTCTTCCGCACTTACAACCTCGCGCTCTTCTCCGACTTCGGGCTCGGGCTGATCCGGCAGAGCGAGTTCCGCACCGTGGCCGGTGGCAGTGTAGCGTATCTAAACAAAATCACGAAAACCTTTACCCTGCTGGCCGGAACCGATTACGAGCGCGAAGCGCCGCGGCGCGACGATCTGGACCATTACAACTTCTTCAATCCCGCCGCTCCGTATTACTACGGACCCTTCGTTAAGATCGACGGTAACAATGTGACCATTGCCCCGGTAGCTGCGTATGTTGCCGGGCAGGGTGAGCTGAGCAAGTATGTTCACTATTATCTGGGCTGGCGGCGCGACGAGATCAGCATAGACAACCAGGACCTGATCACGCCCGGGAATTCCTGGAGCAAGTGGGTGGGGGTGAATTCGCCGAAGGCCACACTCACGATTGTTCCCGAGGAATCGTGGTATGTTCCGCTGATCGCGTTCAGCTTTGGCAAGTCGTTCTTCACGGAAGATCCGAGAGAGGGAACGCCCTTGAACGGCCCGAAAATCGTTGACCCGGTGGAAACGGCGCGGTCATATCAGTTGGTCGCAAGTAAGACCTTCAACAAGACTGACGTTAAGCTGACGTTGGGCCATGAGACGCAAACCGCCGAGTACGGAAAGATCGATCCGGACCAGGGATTGCAATTCGACCTGGGTCCGGGCCGCATCCGCTTCCTCGCGCTTACCCTTCGCCAGAGCATCCCGCACGGATCGCTGCAGGCGACCTTCGAGCAGGCGGATGCGCGCCTTCTCGACGTGGCCACATCATCGATCACCCCCGAGGCTCCGCGATTGATCGGCGATCTCACCGGGACGTATCAGAAGCTGCCCTTTCACTTGCAAGCGAAGGGCGAATTCGAGTACGTGGGCAGGAAGGTGGTTGGGACCTCGTGCGATGCCAGCCAACCCCTCACCGGCGGGACTGGCTACTGCCTAGGCGTGCCGAACAAGGAGTTCCGCTTGGCGGTAGCGCGGCCCTTCATGGAAGGACGGATCAACGTCGGGGTGAACATGATGATTGCCAGCGGCTGGACGGGGCAGACCACGGAGAACTTCGCCGCAGCCTCTGTATACGGACCCGGGAAAGTGGGTCTTGGGTCTGATGGATTGGTTCCCGCGAATCCTGTAAGTGAGGTAGTGGGCGTGCGGCTCCCCTCATATGCGAGCGTGAACCTAACCTATCGGTTTGGGCGGAGTTCCAAACCATGAAGGAAGTGCGCGGGCCTATCGTTTGGGGCGATCGTTTGGGGCGATCCTTGTTTCCCCCACCGGGGCGACGGGCCGCCGCAGACGCTGTTCGCTTCGCATCACGGTTTCCGGTGATGGTCATCACGGACGAGGATACCTGCTCGTGTCAGCATGAGCCCTATCGCAGTGTTCCTGCGATGTAAAATCAGAACCAGGAAAGCCCTCCCCCATGTCACTAGGAAAATTGCTTGCATCGATAAGAGAGCGCCGCCGTCGCCCGGCCCAGCAACCTTATGAAGAAGGGGCTCAGCTTAGGAAACGGCTGCAAGAGTTGCTGGCGGCTCCCGGCCCAACGCAGGTCGAACCCCGCTCCACCAACGCTTGTGAAAGCGACCCGACAGGCTACCGCGACGGCCGTATCCATTGCTCCTAGAGCCAGCTAGGAAGCTACGCCGGTTACCTTGCATCGGACAGCGGAGAAGTTTGTCCGCACTTATGCCATAACTGCCAGGAACCGTTCGGTACGCCCCCTCAAACGAAGGTAACCGGAAAGTGATTACGATCACACCCGGCAGAAAAGACAGCGGCTATGCTCGGCGTCATGTACACGATCAACAGAGACCCGAACGGCGTGATCCTCGTCTGCCTTGACTGCCCACACTCCGAGCGCGTCAACGAGTTCGATGACAGACTCGGTAGCCGTCGTACGCAGGCCGCAACTGCCATGCTGAAGCATGTACGCAACGAGCACGGCAAACAGCCAATAGGGAATCCTAAGCCTCAGATCATGGAACGCTGGTATTGAACTTAGTGTGAGGAAGACGACCCAGAGAGAACCTGCTCCGGGTCGTTTTTCTTTGCATCCATTTCATGGGATGTGAGGAAGCCGAGTCAGCCCTCGCGGTCTACCAACATCTTCATGAGGTCCTGATAAGACTTGGGCATGGTCACCGTATCGCGCATGGCGACGGTGATTGGGTAACGCGTTCCGCCTTTGTGCGTACCTTCCAGCCCTTCGATGATCTCCTGCGCATACGCCCAGGGGAAGGCGAAGGCCATTTCGTTGTCCTGGGCCATGCCGAACACGCGATCGCCGGTGCAAGGGAGGATCACCTTGGGCTCGTTGGTGGTCAGCGTCTGGATGACGATCTCGGAGCAATCCAGGCGCCCGCCGCTGGTCGAGATCACGCGCCCGCCGCGCTTGTAGAGCGAGGCATGGACCAGCCGCAGCACCTGTGCGCTGTTGGCGTAGACGGCCACGACGTGCGGTTCGAAGTTGGCCCGGTTCAGCGGCGCCACACAAACGTAGTCGTAAGTGCCAGGCTCGAATTTCCAGGCGCTGGCTTCCAGATTCCGAGCGGCGGGCTCGTCCTTGCAGTACATCCCGACAGAGGCGAACCCTTTCAGATACTCATCGTTAGGCTTGCGGAACCCAAAGGCGATGGCCGCCAGGGGGCAGATGACGTCGTCTTTACCCACGGCAATGCCCCAGCCGTAGCGTCGAGCGACCCCGAACGACTGGCACACGATCCATTGCTCGCCCATTGTCTTGCTGGGGACCTTCACACCGTCGGGAACCGCTTCCCCCGGCTTGAGCATGCGGATGGCCAGGGGAAAAGTGTCCGGCCGAACATAGCGCGCCAGCGCTTCATCGAGCAGCCGCAAAGTTGAAGCGACATCTCCGTTCATACGAAAACTCCGGACAGGCGAAACTTGCCCGCGGTGGATGAAAGCAACAGGCTAGCAGAAAAAGCAAACAACTGGGGAGTGAACTGGAGCCCGAATCTATGGAAACAAAGGCCACGACGCGAAATCAGCGTGGCCTTTTTCTTTTGTGTTGTGCGCGCCCTCGGCGCTTACGCTGCTGCTTGTTGTTGATAGGCCGGGACGAACGAATCGGCTACGAAGGTTTCGAACTTCGTCGGCGTTGTGTTGCTGGCGGTGCGAGGTTCCAGGGCGCGCATCTGTCCTGTGTTGAGGGCGGCGGCCATTTCCAGGATCAGGTCGGCGACATTTTCGGACATCCCCATCTGGACCATTGCGGCTCGAACCTGATTGTCGGGCGCCTGGATGTATCCAAGATCTGGTTTGCCGACGGCCCTGCCGATGATAGTGGTGGCTTCGACATAATCGAGATCGCGCTGTCCCTGCAACTCCTGCGTCTGTTTGCCGCGGAAGCCAAGACCCACGAGAGCGTCCGCTGCTGCCGCTCCGATGTCGCGACTGGCGATCATGGGAACCTTTAGATTCGTACTAAGGGGTCCGATCGTACTGCCAAGCATACGAATGGCGCCCGCTTGCGGCAGCGTGTTCTCCATGAAATAGCCGGCCCGCAGGTGAAGTACGTTCGCACCGTCGATCTGGTTGAGTTTCTGTTCGAGATTGTAGAGGCCGACCACGGGGCCGGTTCCGCTGGGTTTGTCGGCTCCGATACTGCTGAGCGCAACAACATTCTTGACTCCCGCGTTTTTTACTGCCGCCGCGATCGCGTCGCTGGCGCGGTCCTGAAAAGCGCGGAGATCTTTGCTGGCATTGTTGGGTGGAATCATGACGTAGGCTGAGTCTGCGTGGTTAAGGGCTTTGGTCAGGACTGACGCGTCGCTGACATCGCCGATGAATATCTCCGCGCCTTCTGCCGCGAGAGGTTGCAAATGAGCCCCGTTTCTTCCGACGACACGAACCTTCTGCCCGCGGGCAAGAAGGTTCTTCGCCACTACGTGTCCAGTGTTGCCGCTTGCTCCAAGAACAACGTACATATTGACCTCCATTTCAAATTGGATGCGGCAGGCCGGGTTTGGGCTCCAGGCAGAAAGGCAGCGGGTGGGGGAAATATGTTCTCGGAGTGGGAACCTATTTTTCGCAAGAGCGGGCCTTCCTAAACCGAACGTTGCGCCAGTCAAACTCGCGATCCAAGCGGAATTCAAACGCGCCGCGGCGTTTGCATTACGAAAGCTGCTGCCGTAGGATGGCGAGTGCAATCGCTCCCCCATCCTTTAATGGTCGCCCGAACTTCGGGAGCGGTGAAGGGAGGCAGACCTATGAACCGTACATTCAATCGTTATTTCGGACTCATGTTGTTATTGGTGGTGGCCGCGGAATTGGCCCTGGCGCAACAGCCGCCCATCAAGATTGGTGAGCTCAATGTCCTGAGCGGCAGCTTCGCCGCCTATGGAAAATCGGGGAAGCAGGGCGCGCAATTGGCCATCGACGAGATCAACGCTTCCGGAGGCTTGCTGGGACGCAAGCTGGAGCTCATCCAGGTGGACGACCAAGCCAAGCCTGACGCGGGCGTGCAGGAAGCAAAGAGGCTGATCCTCGATGAAAAGGTTAATTTCCTCATCGGCATCGACTCCAGTTCGGTCGCGCTGGCGGTCGCTCCGCTGACCAACGAATACAAGATCCCGCTGGTAGTGATGCACGGCGCCACGCCCGCGCTCACCGAGCAGTGCAATCCCTACGTGTTCCGCACCTCGAACAACGCCCGCATGGACGCCAACGCGGCCGCCGATTTGGCCGCCAAGCTGCCCTACAAGCGCTGGGCGAACATCGGGCCAGACTACGAATATGGGCACTCGTCATGGAACGACTTTATCGCGCGCTTGAAGGAGAAGCGTCCGGACGTGGAGGTGGTGGGCGAACAGTGGCCGAAGGGCGGCGAGAGCAATTACACGCCGTACATCACGGCCCTGGTGCAGCAGCGACCGGAAGCGGTGTTCTCGGCGCTCTGGGCCGGCGACCTGGTCACCTTCGTCCGCCAAGCCAACGCTTTCGGATTCTTCAAGCAGATCAAGCTGTTCGTGGACCCGATAGGCGCGGCCCTCGAATCCATCGGGCCGCTGGGCAAGGAAGCTCCCCTCGGAGAACTCTTCTCCACCCGCTACTGGTTCCTGCAGTCGCAATCCCCAACCAACAAGAAATTCGTGGACGCCTATCACAGCAAATGGGGCGAATGGCCCAGCTACAACGCCGAAGAACACTACGCCGGAGTGCAGATGCTGGCAGCCGCGGTCAGGAAAGCCAATTCGCTCGATGCCGACGCTATCAAGAAAGCCTTCGAAGCCGACGGCGGCTTGACCTACGAAGCCCCCGAAGGAAAAAAATGGATGCGCCCGGCGGACCACCAGGTGTTCGAAGCGCTGGTGTGGGGCTACACCACGCCTTCGAACGACTATCCATTCGTCGTTCTCAAGGACATTACGATGGTCCCGGAGAGTGACACGGTGTATCCGACGAAATGTAAGTAGAAATTGTTTTTGAGAAGTGGTGAGTGGAGCAGGGCTTCAGCTCTGCAATCTGAGCAATGAGAAAATACCGGAGCTCGGGTGACGCTTCCGTTCTTCTTCCTTGAGTTCATGACCGGGTTGGCGTCGGCGGCCTCGCTGTTCCTGCTGGCGGTGGGACTGTCATTGATCTTTGGCGCGCTGGGCATCGTGAATTTCGCCCACGGGTCATTCTTCGCCCTGGGCGCGTATTTTCTCTTCGCCCTGACGCACGGCGAAGCCACCGGTTTCTGGCACTACTTGCCGCTGGCGGTGGCGGCCAGCTTGGTGGTCGGGGCCGTGGTCGAGCGCGTGTTCATCCGCCGCGTGCTCAACCGCGCCGAGCACTACCAGATTCTGCTGACTTACGCTCTGCTGCTGATCATCGAAGACGTCTCCAAGATCTGTTTCGGCGCCGACTACAAGTCCATCGGCATGCCCAAGGGATTCGAGATGCCAGTGTTCGTGCTGGGCATTCCCTTTCCTTCTTATTACCTCGGTCTGGTCGGACTGGCGGCCGCGGCCGCGCTGCTGCTGTGGCTGTTTCTGCATCGGACGCGCTATGGAACCCTGGTGCGCGCGGTTACCCAGGACCGCGAGATGCTGGAAGCCCTGGGCGTCAACGTTCCCCTGCTGTTCACGGTGATCTTCGCCGTGGGCATTGGCCTCGCCGGCTTTGGAGGCGCGGTCAGCCTGCCGCTGCAATCGATCTCGACCGGCGTCGCGATGGACGCGGTGATCAGCGCCTTCATCGTGGTGGTCGTGGGCGGACTGGGCAGCCTATGGGGAACGCTGCTGGCCGCGATTCTCATCGGCGAGATCCAGGCCTTCGGTGCACTGGTGCTGCCGGAATTCTCCATCGTCTTCGCCTACGTTCTGATGGCGGCTGTGCTCCTGTTTCGTCCTTGGGGACTGCTGGGCCGGCCGCCAACGGTGCGCACATGAGGACGAAGCTCGCCCTGTGTGCAGTGGTGCTGGCGCTGCTCCCGTGGCTCCTGCACGACTACGGATTGCAGGTCGCCATTCAGGCGCTGGTGCTCGGCGTCTTCGCCATGAGTTTCAATCTCCTGTTCCGCAACACCGGGCTGCTGAGTTTCGGACACGCCGCCTGTTTCGGCTCCGCCGCCTACACCACCGCGCTCCTGGTCAGCAACCTGAGATGGAATTTCGCCGCGACCTTGCCGCTCGCGCTCACCGCCGCGGCGCTGGTGGCGCTGGTGATCGGCTTCTTCAGCGTGCGCCTCACCAAGATCTACTTCACCATGCTGACCCTCGCGTTCGCGCAGATGCTGTGGGCGCTGGCGCACAAATGGTACGGCTTCACCGGCGGCGATAACGGCATCACCGGCCTGCGGCCGCCGGGGCCGCTGGGGAATCCCAAGGGGCTCTACTACGCGAGTCTGATGGCGCTGGCGGTGGTGTGCGCGGTCATCCACATGGTGCGGCGCTCGCCCGCCGGATACACGCTGCGCGCGGTGCGCGACAACCCCGCGCGCGCCCAAGCCATCGGCATCAGCGCCTTCCAATATATGGTTGCCGCCTTCGTGCTCTCCGGCACGCTCTCCGGACTGGCCGGATTCCTGCAAGTGGCGTGGCAGCACTCGGTCTTCCCCGACCTGTTCTACTGGACGACGTCGGCCGAGGTGATCATCGCCGTGATCCTGGGCGGCAGCGCGCAGTTCTTCGGCCCGGCCATCGGCGCCGCGGTGCTGGTGGTGCTGGAGGCGGTGGTGCGCTCGCACACCCAGTACTGGCCGCTGGCGCTGGGCGTGGTTCTGCTGGCCATGGTGCTGTTCTTCCCCAGCGGCGTGGTCAGCCTGTTCCAGCGCCGCCAACGCCAGGAGGCTCCTCGTGCCGCTGCTTGAAGTTTGCCGCGTGTCGAAATCCTTCGAGGGCTTCCGCGCGCTCAACGACGTCAGCCTGATGGTGGAAGAGGGCAGCTTATACGCGCTCATCGGTCCGAACGGCGCGGGAAAGACCACGCTCTTCAACCTCATCACCGGCCGTTACAAGCTGGACGCGGGCCGCGTGGTGTTCGCCGGACAAGACATCTCGCACACGCCCACGCATCGCATCATTCATCACGGCATCGGGATCTCGTTCCAGCGCGCCATCCCCTTCCCCAGCATGACCGTGCTCGAAAACGTCACCCTGGCGGTGCTGGCACTGGATAGGAAGACCCGCAATTTCGCCCGCCCGTTGCTCTCCTACGGCGATGCCGCCAGGCGCGCCCAAGAGATCATCTCCTGGGTCGGCCTGAATGACTTGAAGCGTCAGCTCGCCGCGTCCCTGTCCCAGGGAGACCTGAAGCGTGTGGATATTGCCCTCGCGCTGGCCAGCAAGCCGCGGCTGTTGCTTCTGGACGAGCCGCTGGCTGGGCTCTCGCGCACCGAACGGGCGCAGATGGTCGGCTTCATTCGCGAACTGCTGCGGTCGCTCGGCACCACGCTGCTCTTCACCGAGCACGACACCGAAGCCGTACTGCAACTGGCGGGGCGCATCATGGTGATGCACCGCGGCTCGGTCCTGGCCGAGGGCACACCCGACGAGATCCGCAGCCACCCACAGGTGCAGGAAGCCTTCCTGGGACGGGAAGCATGAGCGTGCTGGCGCTGGAGCAACTGGTCGCTGGCTACGGACCGATCCGCGTAGTGCGCGACGTGAGCCTCTCCGTGGATGAGGGCGAGGCGGTGGCGCTTCTCGGGCGCAACGGCGCCGGCAAGACCACCACGCTCAAAGCCGCGCTGGGGATGGTGCGCGTGTTTTCCGGGCGAGTGCTGTATCGCGGACACGAGGTTACGCGGTTGGCGACACATCGGCGCGCAATGCTGGGCATGGGCTACGTACCCGACGACCGTCGCATCTTTCCCGAACTCACTGTGCGCGAGAACCTGGAGGTGGGGATGAAGCGCGGGACGAAGAAGGTTTCCGGCTGGACCATCGATCGAATTTACCAGCTCATGCCCTGGCTGAAAGAGATCGAACGGCGGCGCGGCGGATTCCTCTCCGGCGGCGAACAGCAGATGCTCACCATTGCCCGCACCATGATGGGCAATCCCGAGGTGCTGCTGCTGGACGAACCCACGGAAGGCCTGGCGCCGCATTTCGTGCGCCTAGTGAGCGATCTGATCAAGGAATTGAAGTCCAGCGGCATTGCCGTGCTGCTGGCGGAGCAGAACCTGCGCTTCATCACCCCGCTGGCCGACCGCGTGTACGTGCTCGAGAGCGGCGAACTGCGCCTGGAAGGTACGATGGCGGCAATGGCCGAAAGGCAGGACGTGCGGGCGCTGCTTGCCCTGTAAGGCAACCTGCCGGCAGGATCTGACCGCCAACCGTCTCGCACGCGCCCAAATGACCGTCAGAATATAATCAAGATCATGCCTGCGCTCGACCATTTTGCTATGTTGGCGGTGGCGTTGGCGGAAGCTCATAAGGGGCTGGCCGAAGGAGGCATCCCGATCGGAGCTGCGATCTTTGATGCCACGGGCGAACTCGTCGGCTCTGGTCATAACCGTCGAGTGCAGAACAATGACCCTTCCCTGCATGGGGAGACAGATGCCTTCCGCAATGCGAAACGCCAGCGCAGCTATCGAAGCCTGACCATGGTTACCACGCTTGCGCCGTGCTGGTACTGCAGTGGACTGGTCCGGCAGTTTGGCTTCGGTTCGCTGGTCGTCGGAGAGAGCCGCAATTTTCAGGGTGGCTTAGAGTGGCTTCGCTCGCTGGGCATACGAGTCTTTGACCTCGATTCTTCGGAGTGCGCCTCATTGTTGAGCGACTACATCCGAAGGAACCCCGCGGTGTGGAACGAGGACATCGGAAAAGAGTAAAGTCGCCGTTTTGATCCCAAAGCGTTGCTCAATTTTCGTCCGCCTTGCAAGTAAGTCCCGACTCACGACTGTATCCGTGATCCGATGCAGTTTCCCAGCAACCCTCGCTCTATCCCCAACTCAGTTGTGGACTTAGAAACCCACTGGCCCAGATGAAGGGCTGCTTTTTTTCTCGCGAACCCCTGACGC
>Ga0187855_10000721_pt1 | contig 28228 bp, 21 predicted proteins | sample June2016WEW_8_10_2_FD_132969 | JGI IMG/M metagenome (GOLD analysis project Ga0187855, IMG submission 132969) | Peatland microbial communities from SPRUCE experiment site at the Marcell Experimental Forest, Minnesota, USA - June2016WEW_8_10 | ecosystem: Environmental > Terrestrial > Soil >...
GACGCTGAAGGCGTAGTGGCCGTCGGTTTGGTCGATGTGGGATTTGATGGTGACATCTTCGAAAGTGCCGTCGCCGCGATTGTGATAGAGGATATTTCTTGCGCCGGGCAAACCCTGCGGGCCGCACATGACCGGAACACCTTTCCAGATGCAATTGGGGCGCTCGCCGGGAGCGGGCGTGGTCGATAAGTCGAAATCTACATAGCTGGCAACCATCAGATCGAGATGGCCGTCGCGGTCGTAGTCGACGAATGCGCAGCCGGTGCCCCAGGCTTTGCCGGAGCCTGAGACGCCTGCTTTGTCGCTGACGTCGGTGAAGGTGCCGTTGCCGTTGTTGTGATAGAGAACGTTCTTACCGTAGTAGGTGACGTACAAATCTTCGAAGCCGTCGTTATCGTAATCGCCGACGCAGACGCCTTGACCCCAGCCAGTATGTGCGAGGCCGGCCCGCTTGGTGACATCGGTGAAGGTGCCGTCGTGGTTGTTGTGATAGAGGTGATTGGTGGGAGCATGGGCTGCGGGGGATCCTTCGAGCGTTGTGCCGTTGACGATGAAGATGTCGGGCCAGCCGTCGTTGTCGTAGTCGAAGATGGCGACGCCGGTGCCAGTGGTTTCGATGATGTATTTTTTTGTGGTGACGCCACCGAAGGTGTTCGTCATGGTCAGTCCTGCTCGTTTGGCGATGTCCGTGAAGTAGGCGAGCGGCTTGGGAGCGGAGCTTTGCGGACTTTCGACAGCGGGAAGCAGAGAGAAGGAGAGAACAACTGCAAAAATAATCTGGAGGGCCAAAGAAATCGCGCGGCGCTGACGAGGAGTGATGAAAACCATGCCTTCAACGGATAGTAGGGGGTGAGTAGTGTGGGGTCAAGGCTGTGCTCATGGCCGGGTAGCCGTCCAAGGGCGTTAAGGGAGCCCTTGCCATCGCGACATATCACAAATCAATCGTGGAATAAAGTAAGGAGAGTTGTGCTAAAGTAAGGAGCACGAAGGAGAAGCCGGATGAAGAAGGTAGCCCGGATTACGAGTAAGGGACAGATCACGGTGCCCCGTGAGGTAAGACGAGCGCTGGGCGTCGGAACCGGGGACAGGCTGTTGTTTGAAGAGGATGGCACTAGCTTTCGTCTGAAACCTGTCCGCTCGAAGAGCCGGTTTGAGAAGTATCGGGGCATCGGCAAAAATGGACCTTCGGGGCGCGAGGGAATTAATCGCTATCTTCGGAAGATGCGAGGAAGATAAACGGCTCCGATGACCACCGCGATTGATACGAATGTGCTGGTAGCTTTGTGGGATTCTGACAACGCTCTGAATCTCGCCGCACAAGGAGCTTTGGATGCGGCGCTTGACCGCGGGAGTCTGTTGATATCGGCTCCGGTCTTCGCGGAGCTTTTAGCATTCCCCTCGCGTGGCGAAGCTTTCCTAGATTCCTTCCTGAGAGACACGGGAATACGAGTGGATTGGGAGTTGAATGAATCGATATGGAGGACCGCCGGACACGCGTTTCAGGTCTACGCGGCGCGGCGCAGAAAAAAACGGGATGAGGGGCCGCGCCGAATACTTGCTGACTTCCTCATCGGCGCGCACGCGCTTCGCCACGCGTACACGCTGCTGACGCTGGACGCCAAGCTATATCGTTCGGCGTTCCCTCATTTGCGGATTACAGCGATCTAGGTCTTCGATCGTCGTGCTAGTTTTGCGGAATTCTTGGTGAGAGGTTACCAGCGTGAGGCTGTGTACTCTGATTCTATGTTTGGCCGTGCCTACAGCCGCGAGCCGTGCTCAAGATTCGGCGCCGGGCGTGGGGCGCGCGGCACAGGCGGATGCGAGCTACCGGCAGGGGATTGCGGCTTTGCAGCAGGGGGATTTGGTTTCGGCGCGGACGGATTTTGAGAAGGCTGTGCAGTTGCAGCCGCGGAGCCCTGAAGCGCACAACTCCTTGGGATGGGTTTTGCTGGCGCTGAACCAGGTAGAACCTGCGATGGACGAGTTTCAGACTGCTTTAGACCTGCGGCCCGATTTTTTCCAGGCGCACATGAATATGTCGCGCGCCTACCTTGTGAAGGGTGATCCGAAACGCGCCGCACGCTCAGGACGCGAGGCGGTGAGATTTGCTCCCACGGAGTCCGAAGCGTACCGCACCCTGGCGCACGCGTTGGATGCCTCGGGCGATGTCGCGGGGGCGATCAAGCAATTGCGGCATGGGCTGGAGCTTGATCCTGGCCGTCCTGACCTGCACGATGAACTGGGGACGCTGCTGGTGCGACAGGCGGCGTTGAATGCAACGACTCCCGTCGCGAGTGGCGATCCTGCTGGACAAAGCGCCGCGCAGGCCAGCAAAGATCCGGCAAATGTGGCGTCCGGCGGAACGAGTGGGCTCTCTCCGACGCAAGAGGCAGAAAAGGAATATGCCGAGGCGCTACGGCTGCAGCCAGAATTCGCCGCCGCGCATTTGCACCTCGGCGTCTTAGAATTACAGGAAAAATCTCCGCACGAAGCGATTCAGCACCTTAATGAGGCGGCCCGTTTGGATCCGCAGAATCCGCTCGCGCATTTGTATATGGCAAAGGCGCAGTTGGCTGTTGGCGACCCGGACGGAGCCCGGCACGAAGCTTCGACTGCGCTAACCCTGCAGCCGGGGCTTGTTGAAGCGCAGAATGTGCTGGGCCTGGCGCAGCAACGCCTTGGCAATGCCGACGAAGCGGTGGAAGCTTTTCGCGAAGTGCTGAAGGCGCAACCCGAAAATGCCGATGCGCACAACAATCTTGGGCTGGCGGTATTGCAAATCGGAGATGCCAATACGGCCATCAGCGAGTTCCAGGCGGCGTTGCGTTTAAGGCCGCAAGATGTGGGATTCCAAGCGAATCTGGGTATTGCGTACCTGCAAAAAACGGATTTCGATTCGGCGGTCGCGCAGTTTGAATCGACGCTCAAAACCTCTCCACAAGACGCGACGCTGCACTACGATTTGGGGCTGGCGCTCAAACTGAAAGACAAGCTGCCGGAGGCGATCGCGGAGTTCCGGAAAGCAGAGGAGTTGGATCCGCAGGAAGCGGACGTGCACTACACGCTGGGGGTGACCTTGTGGCAGCAGGGGGATTTTCCGCCAGCCGCAGAGGAAATGCGCGCGGCCATCCGTGCGAAGCCCGACTATGCGGAGGCTTACTATACCCTGGGTTCGGTGCTGAAGCAGAAGGGCGACTTGCAGGCGGCGGTCGATGCGCTGCGGGAAGCCATTCGTTTGCAGCCGGATTTTGCCGGAGCGCACACCAATCTGGGAGCGGTTCTTCGTCAGCTCGGTGACGAAAAGGGAGCCGCGGCCGAGAGCCGAGCGGGCATGGAGATTTTGCAGCAAAAGTCGAGCGAGCAGGCGGCTACTTTCGCGACCAACTCAGGCCGCAAGCTTTTGAATGCCGGGGATCTGGATGGCGCGATCTCTCAATTCCGATCGGCGATACACACCGCGCCGAACTACGCACGCGCCCACTTTCAACTGGGATTGGCGCTACAGCGAAAAGGCGAAAAAGACGAAGCCGCAAGAGAATTTCAGAAAGCCGCGGAACTCGATCCGAGGCTGGCTTCTGCGTCCCGTTGAAGCGGGCGGATCGCTTACTGGAATCTTTTCTGCTAGCTGCCGTTACGTAGAGCGACCAACTCCGTCGACACCGGCACACCGCGCGTCACTTTCACGCGAATCACAGCCTCAAACGGTTTCAGCTGGCCACTCTGCGAAACCGAGAGGCGCAAAAGCAGCTCCTCGACGGAATTTTTGCGGCACACGTACTCCACGGCAGCCTGAGTGCCCATGGTGGTGTTTCCCGCCAGGATCAGAACAGACTGTCCTGGATTCAGCCCTCGCACGAGCCCAATAAGGCCGTAGTCTTCTGTCATGGACTGATCCCCGGGCGTTCCCAGAAATTCCTTGGACTCGCCGAGTTGCGGATGCACGTTGATAATCTCTGGGTCGCCCTTGCGCGGGCCGGATTCGACTCGGTGGAAAACAAAGTCCTGCGTTCCGGGTATTTCCAGTAGGGTCAGATTCTCCAACGGGGATCCCACGAAAATCAGATTATTGTTCTTGGCATCGTCGAGTGAAAACAAGCTGCCGCGCTTGACGCGTATCTGGCGATGGAGTGTCGCGAACAGGTAATCGAGTTCGTGTACCGCCAGCACCTCACCGACGCCGGTGTAGTAGTCGAAAATGGCGACGTTCCTGTTGTCTTTGCCGGCGTCGTAGTAGCGCAGGCCGACTTCCGGTCGTCCGACGAATTTGGCATTGCTGAAGATGACCCGCGGTTCTTCCCGACCGGCGATAAAGTTACCCCAGAAGACGCGAAATGCCCCGGGTACGTCGTCGGTGTCACGCGCAATCCCGGCCTGTGCGGGATTGCGATTGGAAACCATACTCAGCATGGCGATCAGGGATATCACCAACAAGGCCGCCAGCAAGCTTGTGGCTATGATCCAGTTACGACGAGGCGCGGCGCCAGCTGTTTCGCTTTCCATGGTCCCCGACGGATGCGTTCTTGAGGATCCGCTAGCACGATGGTGGAACGATAGGACATACGTACCTTTGGGGAGTTCCACGACGACGGGATCGTCGGCGCCGTCCGAGCCGTAGTACTCCGAGAGCTTGACCCGCAAGCGCCCAGCCTGAACCCGAACCATGGAGTCCAACTGGGGGTCGAAGTCCGCCGACCGGCCGAAAACCTCCGTTGCAATTTGATATTCCTTGATGGGCAGACCAGGGTGATCGAGGACGTGCTTGGCCAGGTAGCGGAGGAGCTTACACAGAGACTCGGAGCCGTGCAAGACATGGCTGTTGACCAGCTTGTCGATCTCGCCAAGATATTGCTCGCGTTCCGTCAAGAGGGACCTCGTGACAAATCGGTTACAGGGAGTGTAACAATGCGCCCATCTGCTTGCAAGATTTGGATTTATGAAGCGTAACCGTATCAGACGCCCTGAGACTTCAATCTAACACAGAAAAAAAACTAATAGAAGACATCGTAATCTCAGTTCGGCCTGTCGAGGCCCGAACCTGCTGTCGTAGTGTTCTTCCTAGGTGGCAGTTCACGGAAGACGTGTCTTGGGGTGCTTTTTCACGTCGAGGTAGTTGTCGTCTGGAGGGGTGTGCGTTCATGACCAGATCGGCTCTTGCTGGCGTGTTCCTGCTGAGTCTGTCTCCTCCCATGCGTTCAACTTTTCTAATCTTTCGAAAATAACCAGAGGCAGTGACTGACGCCTTCCGTTTGGCGCTGGTCAAAACTCGAATCGATGATCTTAAGTCCGCAGGTTTCGGTTTCGTTCCGAAGGAGGGGTGAGATGGTGAGGCGATCAATTTGGGTGGGCTTTATCGTTCTCTGTTTAGCTTTGGGGTTGAGGGGGCCAGTGGCGCTAGGCCAAGCGGTGTTTGGGAGCATCTTTGGCACGGTGACCGACCAGCAGGGGGCCGGAGTAGTCGGCGCCAAGGTAACGATCACTTCGCAAGCCAAGGGTACGACGTTCGAAGCGGCAACGAACGAGAGTGGGAACTACACGGTGACCCACTTGATACCGGACGTGTACAGCGTCAAAATTGAGGGCACGGGCTTCAAGGCTTTCGAGGTCAAGGACATTCAGGTGCAGGCCGACGGGGCCGTTCACCAGGATGCGCAACTCACCGTTGGTGACGTGACCCAGACGGTAGAGGTTAGCGGCGATGTCGAGCAGCTCAAGACCGACCGCTCGGACGTGGCCACCGAGTTCAACCAAAAGTACGTCGATAGTCTTCCCATCCTGAACCGCAATTTCACGAACCTCGAGCTACTGTCCCCCGGCGCGCAAAAGCTGGTTGGCTGGAGCCATGCCGCGACGGAAAATCCACAGGGCGGGCAACAAATCTTCGTGGATGGCCAGCACTTCAGCGGGACTTCGTTCATGTTGGATGGCACCGATAACCAAGACGCCATCCTTGGAATCATCGTGGTCAACCCAAACATTGATGCGATTCAGGAAACTAAAATTACCTTGCAGAACTACGACGCCGAGTTCGGCAAAGCCACGGCTGGCGTAATTACCGTCCAGACCAAGTCGGGAACAAACGATTTTCACGGCGGCGGCTTCTACGACTATTACGGCAGCGATCAAAACGCGCGCGACCCGTTCACGAATGCGCCGGGCGTCGCACTTCCGAACGCCAGTTATAAGGATTTCGGCGCGCAAATCGGCGGCCCCATCAAGAAGGACAAGCTGTTTTTCTTCGGCGATTACCAAGGCGTTCGCGAGGTCAGCGGTCTATCGAACTTGTTGACAACTCCCACCTCCGAGGCCATCAGCACATGCAATCCAGCGACGAACGGGACCAGCGATACCCCGGGCTTCTGCAACTTAAGTCAGTACGCCAGCCAGATTTCCTCGGGCGGCGGTCTGGTCTACAACCCCAACACACCAGGTAGCAATCCGCTGACGGGAGCGGGGCGCGCGCCGTTTTGCGGACCGGCGGGCTGCGCGACGGAACCAAACTGGATTCCGATTGGCGACATTTCCGCTCAGGCCGGCAAGGTGCTGGCTGAATTTCCTGCTCCGACCAACAACGGGATCACGAATAACTTCGTAGGAAATGGTTCTGGAACCTACAACCAAAACGCCTTCGATACCCGCATCGATTACAACGCGCCGCACAATTTTACGGTGTTCGGACGCTTCAGCCTGGATTACTTCCATCTTGCCGGGACGGGGTCGCTTGGAGCGCTGGGCGGCGTAGGATTTGGCCCTGGCGGACTCAACGGCGAATCCACCACTCACAATTACAGTCTTGCGGCAGGTTTCGACAAGGCCATCGGAACAACTCTGTTGACCGATTTTCGCTTCGGGTACTTTAAGTATAACCCGCTGACGGAATATTCGGACGCCAGCACGAATCCCATGACCGCGTTCGGCATCCCGGGATTAAACCTGGGCACCACCGAAACAGGCGGCCTGTCATCATTTTTCCTGAATGATAACGGCAACCAACAGATGTCGCCCTACGGCGACGGGCTTAACGTAGGACGCTGCAATTGCCCGCTGATCGAGAGCGAACAACAATTTCAATTCGTAAACAACTGGACGAAAATCAAAGGCAATCACCAATTCAAGTTCGGTGCGGATATTCGGTTCGCTGAAAATTTGCGCATTCCCAGCGATTCCAGCCGCACGGGCGTTCTCAACTTTGATTCGCTCGGCACCTCTCTGGCAGGGGCCGGCGGCTATAGCTTGGCGACCATGCTGCTCGGGGATGTTACCTCGTTCCAGCGTTTCCAAAGCACCAGCATTACGGCCGCTGGGCGGCAGTGGCGCGAGTTCTTCTACGCCCAAGATACGTGGCGCATAACCCCCAAGTTCACCTTCAACTATGGCTTGCGCTGGGAAATCTACAACCCGGAGTATGTCAACGGCACGGACAACGGAGGGTTCGGCAATCTGGAGCAAGGCGTCATTCGCGTGGCGGGTGAGGGCGGCATCGGGTTGAACGGCAACGTCTCCAATACATTTAAGGCATTTGGGCCACGGATGGGGATCGCCTATCAGATCGACCCGAAGACCGTCGTTCGCTTGGGTTATGGACGCGGCTTTGACATCGGCGTGTTTGGGTCAAATTTTGGCCACGCTGTAAACCAGAATTTGCCGGTATTAGCCGCGCAAAGTCTCTCGGACTCGAACTACAACGCGGGAGCAACCAACAATATCAGCCCGGTCTTTTCCTTGGCACAAGGGCCGCCCGCGTATCCCTTCGCTGCGGTTCTAGCAGACATCGGGAAGGATGGTATTCCCGGCACGTTGCCACTTTTGGGCCCAGACGGCACAGCGAGCACCTACATTCGACCGACAATCCAGCGGTTGCCCACCCTGGACGCATGGAACGCAACGGTTCAAAGGCAGGTGACATCAACGATTACCGCCGAAGTAGCCTACGTCGGAAACAAGGGCACGCACGTGCTCTTTCCAGCTGGACCCAGTTACAACGCCAACCCTCCAGCCGTAGGGAACGGGACCGACTTGGTTGCCTGCCCAACGCCAACCACCTGCAGTCTGACCTCGTTCGTGCCCTTCGTGCCGCAGGCTAACCGGCGGCCGCTGTACCTGAACGGTGTGCCGGCATTCACTTATCCTGGGTCCACGTACACCACTCCCACTGGTGCAGTGCTTCCCACGCCCCCCTGTTGCACGACCGACGTTGGCAATTACTTTGGCAACGATTCGAGCAGCCACTACGAGTCGTTGGAGGCCAAGATCAACCAGCGCTTCTCCAATGGCTTGCAGTTCCAGGCTTTCTATACCTTCTCACACTCGAATACCTTCGACAGCAGCGATGACGGTTATTACACCATATCCCCAAAACTTGAATATGGACCTGATCCGTATAACCGTAACCATGTATTTGTGTTCACAAGCGTCTATGAATTGCCGTTTGGCCGAGGAAAGCGATTCATGAGCGGCATCGGCAGGATGGAGGACTTCCTCATCGGCGGCTGGCAATTGAGCAATACTCTGAACTGGAGCAGCGGATTGCCGTGGACGGCGAGCATCGGTGAATGCGGCGAGATTTCGGACACTGGGCCCTGCCGCCCGAATCTGGTGCCGGGCCAATCGCCAGGGATTCAGGAGGGTCCGCACACGGTGACCTCCGGCTGCGCCACAGGCGGGGAGTGCGGTTTGTACTACTTCACTCCGGTCGCGGCGCTGGCATACCCTCTCACGCCCGCTGATGCCGGTCTGGATTCTTGCACCCTTGCACGGCCCGTTTCGGGAGGGTTTTCACTCCCGGCTTGTGGAACTGTAGGAGATGCTGGACACAACACGTTCGTCGGACCCAGAGCGTTCTTCTCCGATCTCTCGCTGTCGAAGAACTTCAAGATTACGGAGCGCTTTAACGCGCAGTTCCGCTTCGACGCGTACAACGTCTTCAACCACCCTGTATTGGCTTTTAACTCCAACCAGGGCAACCTCTGCGTCGACTGCAGCACCAACCCCGATGCGGGCAGAATTGACAACATCGAAGGCGACTCCTCACCCGGCTCGCCGATCGGCATGCGACAACTGGAGTTTGGACTTAGGATCAGGTTCTAAACCAAACAAAAACAAAAAACACCCCAAAGCAAACGGGGAGTCCTCACGGGCTCCCCGTTTTTTATGCTTTAATCCTTCTTCCAGCTCTCTAGGGACTTTCGGATGCAAAAGCTCAGTTGGATCTCGACGACATTCGCGGTTATCCTGGCCCTGGGCGGCGGCTCAACGTCGCTCGCACAATCGGCACAGCCAAGCCAACCGCCGACATCCCTCGAACCAACGAGCAAACCCTCGCCCGAATCGACGTCGCAGCCATCGAGCTCGGATTTCGAAGAACCGCGCAAGCTCTTGCAACAGGGGAAATATGATGAAGCGCTCGCGGCGCTGAACGACCTGGAGGCAAAACATCCGGCGATGCCCGGGCTGTCCCACGAACTGGGGCTGGCGTATTACAAGAAGGGCGACTTTCTGAAGGCGGTGGTGGCTTTAAAAAAGGCCGAGCATGAGAATGGAGACGATCGCGAAGCCGTTCAGTTGCTCGGGCTCTCCTACTATCTGGCCGGCCGGCCTGCCGAGGCGATTCCTGCCCTGGAAAAAGTGCAGGGTTGGTTCCCCAGCGCCAACGTCGATGCCGCCTACATTTTGGGCATTTGCTACATTCAAATTAAGGATTATCCGCACGCGCGTACGGCTTTCGCGAAAATGTTCGGCGTACCGGACGAATCGGCAGCCAGCTATATGTTTACAGCTCGCATGCTGCTGCGCCAGGATTACGCGCCGGTGGCCGAAGAGTACGCGCAAAAAGCCGCTACTCTGGATCCGAAGCTGCCCTTGGTCCATTCTCTTTTGGGGGAGCTGAACCTTTTTCATTCCAAAATTCCCGAGGCGATCGCGGAATTTCAGAAAGAGTTAGCGCTGAATCCGGGCTACGCAGCGGCTTATTACAAACTTGCCGACGCCTATTCCCGTGTGCAGAAGTTCGACGAGGCCGAAAAACTCTTGCAACGCTCCATCTGGCTTGATGCCACGTCCACGGGCCCTTATATTCTGATGGGCAAGGTCCTGGAGAAGAAGGGCGAGACCGAATTGGCGGTACGCGCTTTGCAACGCGCTCTCGCGATGGATCCGAACAATCCCATGCCTCATCACCTGCTTGGACAAGCCTATCGCGAGATGGGTCGAAACGAAGACGCCGAGCGGGAACTCAATGTTGCGGGACAATTAGAGGAACGCCAAAACTCGAAGCCATGACTACTTGCGTGAAACTTGAGGCTCATCCCGCGCCGCCGCGCGCCATTTCCAGCGCGTCCTTCCATCCCTATGCCGGATAAACCTTACAACGTCGTCGGATTGGGCGAGCTCCTTTGGGACGTGTTCCCGAAGGGCAAGGAACTCGGCGGCGCCCCCGCGAATTTCGCGTATATGACCAGCCTGTTGGGCGATCACGGCATCGTCGCGAGCCGCGTCGGCAGCGACGCGTTGGGTCGCACGGCCGGCCGCAGGTTAGAGCGCATCGGTCTCCGCAGCAAATACCTGCAGATCGACACGAAGCATCCGACGGGCACTGTGAAGGTGGAAGTGGATCCCGCCGGGCAACCCACGTTCGAGATTGCGGAATCTGTCGCCTGGGATTTTTTCGAATGGACGCCAGAGTGGGAGCGCCTCGCAGCCACGGCGGACGCGATTTGTTTTGGCTCGCTGGCGCAACGTTCTTCGCAATCGCGCGCTACGATACGCGCGTTCCTGAAAGAGGTGCGTCGAGGTACCACCCGAGTCTTCGATGTAAATCTTCGACAAGCCTTTTATTCGGCGGATACGCTGGGCGAGTCCATGAAGCTCGCCGATATCGTGAAGCTGAATCAAGAGGAGTTGCAGATAGCCGTAAAACTTCTGGGTCATTCGTTCCAGGATGACGAACGAGCGGCGCGTTGGCTGCGGGAGTCTTACAGCCTGCAACTCGTCTGCGTTACGCGCGGCGCCAAAGGCAGTTTGCTTGTCAGCGCAAGTGAGACGAGCCAGCATCCCGGCTGCCGTATTGTGGTCGCCGACACCGTCGGTTCGGGTGACGCGTTTACGGCTGCGCTCGTCTATCACTATTTGCGCCGCGGATCGCTGGCCACTCTGAACGAGGCCGCCAACCGTATGGGCGCCTGGGTAGCCAGCCAAACCGGCGCGACTCCGCCTCGCGACGATTATTACCTGCAACAGATTCGTTCCGCGGTGAGTGGCGAGGAATAATTTCTACGCGAGCGATGAATGCCCCGGGAAGCAGAGAGCGGACACACGCGAATAAAGTCTTAGTGCGCGGCGCCGCCGGGAGCGGCATTCTGCTCCTGCGCCAGCCGCGCCACTGAGTCTTGCGGAAGTTCCTTCAATAGCGCCAGGAAAACTCCGTTGGTCCAACCGAAGCCGACGATGTTCATGTGGTAGCCGGCGGTGACCTGAGTTTCCGACGATCGTGTCACCGCGTTATATTTTTCCCGGATCGTACCGTCGCGCCGGAAATTTTCGGCTACGGTCGCGAGAAATTCGTACGAAATCCGATCCGCGTCGTCCTTGAATCCATAGCGCCGGATGCCTTCGTCCGCCAGCAGTTGATTGGGCGCCCACGCATACGGAAAATCCCATTGTCCGCCCGTTTCGTGCGGGCTCATGACCAACCCGCCGGGTTTCTCGAACACGCCGATATTCCGCATGATCGCAGCCGCTTGTTCGGGTGTCGCGATACCGGCCCACATGGGCAGAAACGTCGTTACGTATTCGTAGGACGATTGCAGCTGTTTTTCGAAATCGTAGTCGAAATACAAGCCCCGTTTGGCGTCCCACAGATACGTTTGAATGAGCTCCTTGCGCTCGTCGGCACGTTTTCGCCAGTCCGCTGCTTCTTTCGTGCGGCCCAGGATATCACTCATCAGCGCCAGGTCTTCTTCCGTCTTGTAGAGCAAGCTATTCAGGCAGACCGGAGCGTAGTGGTGGGTGGCCGCACCGAAGGGCCCGAAGCGAAACGAAATGTCATAACCCGACTCGCGCATGGCGCGGTCGCCTTTGTAGTAGTCGGCGCTGAGCGTGACACTTCCCGCCGACGCGCAGTCGGAGCGTGCCATCGTCGTGGCCGTCGTCTCGCAGACCTGCAGCCCGAAGATCGGGCCGAGCGGCACTTGCGATTCGCCCGCGCTTTTCGTCGGAACCAGGTAGCCGCGCCCGCTGCCGGGATGCCCCAGGAAATACGCGGCCACCTGCGAGAGATGCCCGGTTTCGTCTTTCAAGCTCTCCGGCGCTGGACCGTTTCCGAAATCGTAGTAGCGCGACAATCCCGTCGATCCTGCGAGGTGTGGTTCGCGCGTCCACAAACTATAATCCCGCACCGCGTAGCCATACGCCTTCTCGAGCCACGCCCGGTCCTCATGCCCCGCGGCCTTCTGTGCGTCATATACCGCCAAAATCATCGACGTCAGAAATGGCGGCTGCGACCGCGTCAAATAATACGTGCGATTCGCATTCAGCACCGCGCCGTAATGTTCGATCTCGAAGAAAAAATTCTCCACCATTCCTCGCGCCAGTTCGACGCGGTTGTCGCGCACCAGGCCGCGAATGATGAAGTAACTGTCCCAGCCGTACATTTCGTTGAATCTTCCGCCGGGCACGACATACTTGCTTGGCAGATAAAGTAAGCCAGCCGGATCGATCTTCCCTGGGTCTACCTCGCCGAGATGGTGAATGACGATGGGCAGGTGCTTCGCCTGGACGTTGCATTGTTTCTGCAGTTCCTGCACGGCTGCGGGAACTTCGAAGTCTGCCGGAACGTAGAGCACGGAAGCAGTGGCCAGCTTCGGATCAACGATCGTCTTGCATTCAGTCAGCGAACGCGTAAGCGAATCCCAGCCAGAAGCGATATATTCGCGAATCGGATTGAGGCCCTGCCCCTGCGCGGCGGGGGTCTGCGCGTTTGCGGTGCCGGTCCCACCGGCGGCCGCAAGAAAAACGATCAGGCCGAGGACCACTTGTTGCCACACGCGCGACGCAAAAATCCCTCGCACACGGCCCCGTAAAATTAGGCGTCGACTCATCGGTGGCAGCATATTCCTCTTGGACGATGCGGCAGGTATCTCTTTTGTCTAGAAGAGTATAGCAGGCAATGAGGGGTACAGCTCGGGCTTTCTTTTGCACGAGGTAAGCGCAACCCTCCCGCCCGTATTCCCGCCTAAGAGGTGAGCTGATTCGCTCCAAAATCGAACAAAAAATCGAGAGGTTTTTCAGCCAGCTGGCCGCGTGTTCAAGTCCAATTCCAGGAACGCTGCGCCGGGAACGGGATTTACCCGATACGGCGCGATGGCTTTGAATCCGAGCGATCGATAGATCGCAATCGCCCTCGTCATGGAGGGAAGTGTGTCGAGCCGCATGTGCTGGTAGCCGATCTTCCGCGCCGTCCTGATCAGTGCATCGATCAACTCGCCGCCTGCGCCTTTTCCGCGAAATGCCGGCCGCACGTAGAGCCGCTTCATTTCACAAATGTCGTCATCGATTCGTCGCAGCGCTCCGCAACCGGCCGGTTGCTGTCCCTCAAAAGCGAGCAACAATCGTCCCGCAGGCCTCGCATAGTCGCCGGGCAGCGTGGCTAATTCTTTCGCGAAACCTTGAAAACAAAGATCGACGTCCAAAGATTCCGAATATTCGAGAAAAAGCTCGCGCGCTAAAGCAATGAATTCCGGCGATTCCGCACTCTCGACGCGCATCATAGCCGCACCTCTCTTGCCCGCTAACCGCTGCCGCCGAGCCGCAAAATAGCAATGTGCGCCGCGTGTTCAACAGACAATTTGGCGGCACCTGGCGCGCCCTTTGGCATCTACAGGCCAAGTTTGACCAGGCCCCGCCATTGCAGTAAGTCTCGATGTTCGTTAGATTTGTAAGGCCAGCGCCCGGGTGGCGGAATGGCAGACGCTGAGGACTTAAAATCCTCCGGGGATTTTTCCTCATGTGGGTTCGACTCCCACCCCGGGCACCATTTTCTTCAATATTTATAGAGAACTGCAGAATTCGGGTACAGCGAGGCCTTACCGTCCGCGTACGAGTGGCCCACCCGCCGCCGGTGCGGTCTCAACTCGATTTCGCCCCTGGCGCTTTGCCGAATATAGAGCGGCGTCGGCCTGACTTAGCAGCGAATTGAAGTCGGACGGTTCCGTCTCTTTGAGTCCCGCCACGCCAAAGCTTGCAGTGACGCTTAACTTGTGTTCACTGAACTCAAAGTCTGCGGCCTCAAGCCGTGCGCGAACACGTTCCGTAACCAGTGCGGCGTTTTCATCGGATGCGTGAGTGAAAGCTAGGAGAAATTCCTCCCCGCCCATGCGCCCGCAAATATCGCTACTTCTACAACTACTTTTCAAAATTTCGGCGAACTTCTTCAGGACCATATCTCCTGCCGCATGTCCCCAGGTATCATTCACACGCTTAAAGTGGTCCAAGTCAGCCATCACGACGTGAAAGGAAAATCCGTGCCGGACTGCTCCGCTTAGTTGACGCGCGGCCCACTCCTCAATGGCACGCCTGTTGGGCAACCCGGTCAGCCCGTCAGTGAGCGCCAGTTCCTGCAAGAGGGCGTTTTTGATTTCGACCTCTCGATGCAGTTGAATCAACCTAAGTCCCACACCGACGCGCGCCGCGAGCTCATCCTGGTCAAAGGGTTTCGTCAGGTAGTCGTCCGCTCCCGCCCCTAGTCCTGCGACCACATTTCGCTTCTCTGACTTGCCGGTCAGAACAATGATGTAAGCGTGGGATGTATTAGGTCTGGAGCGGATATGTTGGCAAATTTCGGGCCCGGTGAGATCCGGCATGATCCAATCGACGATGACCAACTCCGGATTATGCTCTGCGACGCGTTCTACGGCTTCCCGGCCATTCTTTGCGAAGATAAGGAAGTACTGTTTATCGGAAAGTGCGTGCTCTACGAGTTTGCGAGAGACCGCCGAATCATCGGCGATCAGCATTTTTATGGGTGGCTCCGCTTTTAGCGCTTGATTAATCAGAGGTCGTCTCCTCCGCCACTGAATTCCGTGGCGTTGCGCACCTTGGATCGAGGGTTAAATCGGATCATGGCCGTGCATCGCGGAATACCAATAGCGCCAGCCGCGGTGCGAATTACAACCAATCTTGCGCCCGCAGATACCTGTCGCCGTGACGTTTCCTATCGTGGTCAGGATTACGACCAGTTACGCGTCCTTCGGCGATAGAACGAACGGAACAATGTCCTTTAGCCTCGCCCATTTTCGGATACCAGAGACATCCAAAAACGCAGATGTATGGCGCTAGGCCGCGAATTACCATTGGGTGTTGCACACCGGCGATGCTGGGATGGGGATTACAAGCAGAATGACAATAGCTCGCCGTTTTCTCAGCAGCGAGTGCCAACCTACGTGCATGGGGCAAGAGCGTCGACGTGTTCCGAGATTTCCATTCGTTGGCACCGCGGACATCATCCTCGAAAGCTCCGGAGCTAGAACGAGCGCACGAATGCGGGAGATCAGCCTATACGGCTGCCGTCTCGAAACAGCATCAGCGCTCCCGGCGCAAACGCGTGTGCTGGTCAGAATCTTTGGCCCCTCGGAATTCATTGAAGCTGCTGCTACCGTGATTTTTGCGAGTCTCGATCTAGGCACGGGTCTGGCTTTTCGCACGATAGAACCGGACTCCGAATATGTCCTGAAGCGCTGGTTGCTCCAGGCGCTCGAACGGGAGTTAGCATAGGGTGTGAGTAACCCGCGGCCGCCGCGCACCTCGCTCCTAAGCGATCCTTCTTCCGCTGCTCCACATGCGGTAGAGTGAACCCATGCGTCGTTCTATTTCCCCTTGCGCCACGTTGGCGACCCTTCTCGCTGTCGCCCTTTTTGCGACCCTCGCAATCTCGCGAGGTTCATCTGCCATGGCTTCCAGAAAATCATCGAACACTGCATATCTCGGTTTTGACCGCAACATTTATCCCGGTGACGACGCGCTGCCAGTGTTGCGCAAGTCTTTCGTCTTCGCAGGCTATTGGCTTGGTCCGCCGCCCGGCGAAAAAGTCAACACCTGGGGGGGCAAACGGGCTTTGCTCCGATCACAGGGATTTGGATTTGCGGCTCTCTATCGCTCCCGCCAAGCGAATGAAGTCAAGAAAGACGTCCCGGCTAGGCATAAGGGAATTCTCGATGCTCGCAATGCCGCAGCCTCCGCAAAAGCGGAAGGCTTCGCGCCACGCACGATTATTTTCCTGGATATCGAAGACGGTGGGCGGCTCTCGCCGACTTTTCATGTTTATTTACGCGCGTGGGCCGATGAGCTCAATCGTGCTGGCTATCGACCGGGCGTCTACTGCTCCGCGATTCCTGTCGACGAAGGCCACGGCGTCACGATCATCACCGCTGACGACATTCGCCACCACATCGGCGACCGCGAATTGGTCTATTGGGTTTACAACGACGTCTGCCCGCCGGCGCCTGGATGCGGCGCGCCGCACAATCCTCCGCCTGTGTCCGCAGGAGGCGTGCCCTACGCGGCCATCTGGCAATTCGTGCAATCACCGCGGCGCAAGGAATACACGGCGCACTGCGCCTCGACCTATAACGCCGACGGAAATTGCTACGCGCCCGGTGACACCGCACATGCCTGGTTCCTCGACGTAAATTCCGCGACGTCGGCAGATCCTTCCTCAGCCGGACAATAGTCAAAGCCTATGTAGACGCCGGGCTTTAGCCCGGCGCGTCGCGGTTCCGCGGTCACATCAGCAAGCAAAACAATTCTCCAATAGCCGCTGCTCGACCACAAAAACGAAAAGGAGCGGCCAATTGAGCCGCTCCTTTTAACCACAGCCTCTTCTTCTCTATTTAGATCTGGCCCAAGCCGCCGTCCACGTTGATTTCCACTCCGGTAATGAACGACGAATCCTGCGACGCGAGGAACGCCACCGTCCCCGCGACTTCTTCTGGCCGCCCCAGTCGCTTCATCGGGACATGCGCCGCGAATCCCTTCGCAATTTCGTCGCCCGCGGCCTGCCCTCCGCCCAGCTTGCCAAAAATCGGTGTTTCGATCGGGCCAGGAGCAACCGTATTTACGCGGATATTCCTTCCCACCAACTCGGCAGCCGCGGTCCGCGCGAACGACCGCAACGCGGCCTTGGTAGCGGCGTAACTGCCCGTAGTCTCAAAACCCTTCTGGCCCGCCACGCTGGTGTTCAAAATGATCGATGCCCCGTCGTTCAAGAAGGGAATCGCCTTTTGAATCGTAAAGAACGCGCCCTTCGTATTGATGTCAAAATTCTTGTCGTACGTGTCTTCGGTCGTGTCCGCGAACGTCGCAAAATTCGCCACGCCCGCATTCACGAACAGGATGTCGATCTTCCCCAGCTTCTTCGACACGGCCGCATACAGTTTGTCCAGGTCCGGAAGTTTCGCTACATCGGCTTGCACTGCCAGGACATCTTTGCCCAGAGTCTTCACGGCTTCGTCCAGAGTTTTCTGGCTGCGTCCCGCGATGGCCACTCGAGCGCCCTCATCTTGCAGCCGCTTCGCTGAAGCCAGCCCGATCCCGCTATTCCCACCAGTCACTACCGCAACTTTTCCCTCTAATCTCTTCATGTTGTTCTCCTGACGTTCGTCGATTTCGTGGATTTCTGCATTTTCCGAACAATGGAATGGCGACACCATTCGCATCCGGCGGCGATCGCTGCTTCGAGGCAGCGCGTCGCTCTGTGCTTAGACACTTAGATGAGTGTCTAACTATTCCGTTGCATACTTTCTTGGTTCGGCGTACGCTGATCTTTGGCCGCCCCGTGCGGCAGCCAGCCAGACTGGCAACTACCATATGGAACGCGCGCGCGTCGAAAAGGTCTCTAAGGCGTTAGCCGACGAGACCCGGCTCATGATTTTTGAGGCCATCTCCGCCCAAGAGCAGATGAATTGTAGCGAGATCGTCGCGTTGCGAGGCGTCACGCCCGCCACTGTTTCTCATCACCTCAAAGTCCTCGTTGAAGCCGATTTGATCGAATGCCACCGCGAAGGCCAGTTCGTCCGAAGCCGCGTCGTTCCTGAGACCATCAAGGAATACACGCAGACGCTATCGCGGATTGCCCAAGGCAAGAAGGCCGCGAAGACGCGGCAACGCTGATGAGCGTGGAACGCGCCGCACCGCAGTCCGAAGTAGGAAATGAACTAAGTGCCAGGTATTCGAGTGTCAGCTGGACAGCAGGAATGCTAGCGCCGTGGCGATTCCGATCGCCAGTACGACACCTAGCGCCAGGATTTTCTTCCGCCGGGCCAGCGCGCGGTGCGATGCAACCGGACTTCGCAACGAGTGCATCGCCATAAGCTTCTATTTTGTAAGCACCCCGGCCGATCGCTCCACCGTTTTGCCGCGCGATGCTTCCAAATAGTGAACGCTCAGGCCGCTCTTCCCGGCACCAATCCATGACTCGCGAGCGTCGCCCAGTGCTGCCAATCGTTACTTCCGGCTAAATAAGGTTATGGTAAGAGGCCTCCTCGGGGGCGCGCCAAACGCCCTCAGCCCACAAAGGTTAGCCCTTTTCTCCTCATCTTCGCCCATTGCTGAATCCATTGCCCGCGCCGCCCCTTGTGCCGTTTTGACCTCAACCCCTTTGCCTATAACCATTTACCTCCCCACCGCATCTAAGTGAAAGCTAACAAAACATTCACGATTTATACGCATAGAAACCATTAAAATAATTCGTGACGGACACACACAGCCTCCCGGTTAAGGTGTAATTGTAGGCTAGCAAAGAAGGAGTACTAGGACATGATAAAGCAGTTTCTTCTGGCCAGCGATTTCGACCAGACGCTCAGCTTCAACGACTCTGGTGTCGTATTGAGCGAACTCATCGGCTTTCACGGCTTCCACGACAAGGTCGCCGGACTATCGGGAATGAACCTCGTCCAGCAGGGCGCTGAGCTCTCGTATCTGATTCTTCACGACCCGGAATTTCGCCGCGTCCGTCGCGAGCATCTCATCGAAACCGGCAAGCGCATTCGCCTCAAGCACGACGTCGCCCTTTTCGCGCGCGCACTGGAAAGCCTCGCGGACGGCTACAAGTTTTCCTTTTACGTCATCTCCGCGGCGCCGCAAGAAATCATTCAGTCCGCGCTCGAAGGCATCGTCCCAGCCGACCACATCTTCGGTACGCGTTTTCGTTACAACGAAACCACTGGCGAAGTGGATTCCATCATTCGGGCCTCCGCCGGCTGGGGCAAAATCACCGTTCTCGAAGAACTCCGCGCGCAACTCGGTATCAGCCACGACCAGATCATTTATATGGGCGACGGTAGCTCCGATCTCCCAGTGATGATGCACGTCAATCAATACGACGGCCTCACCATCGCTGTCTCCGAAGCCAAATACATCACGCGCGTTGCCAAGCGCACCGTGCTCAGCGACAACGCCATGAGCGTTCTCGTCCCCGTGCTCGAAAAAGTTTTGCGTTGGGACTCCGCGCGCATCCGCCGGCTCTTCGCCTCCTACGGCCTGACCCTGCTCGAATGGGAGAAGCGCCGCACCGACATGCTTACGATCCAGGAATCCGGCGTAGCCTTCGCCACCACGCAACCCCAATAGCGCGCGGCGATCTATGTAGGCGCCGGGCTTTAGCCCGGCGTTTTTTTCCTCCGCGCTATCTCGCGAGCCGCTCCCTTGCCAGAAACCGCCGCTCGGTACAGAATCCGCCCAGCGAATCACTCAAAACTAATAAATGAGGCATTCATGCGCCTGCTCCGCTGGATTCTACTCGTGCTGGCCTTCTCCTCCATCGCTCCAGAATTTTCGCACGCGCAAATCGCCGCCACGAAAGTAGATCTCACGCAACCGCAGGATTATGTCCTCAAACGCGTCTCCAGCTTCGATCGCTCCGGCGGCAACGCCGACTATCGCCAAATCGCGCCGGGCCAGACCCTCACCGTGCTCGACGCCGACGGCCCCGCCACTCTCACCCACATCTGGTTCACGCTATCGAGCCCAGAAACCGCCCACCTGAAAAAGCTGGTCCTGCGCATGTACTGGGATCACGAATCCACTCCCAGCGTCGAAACCCCTCTAGGCGATTTCTTCGGCCTTGGCCTCGGCGACTATTACACTTGGGAGTCCGAACTGCTCTCCGTAGCCCACGAACGCGCGCTGAATTCCTTCTTTCCCATGCCGTTTCAAAAGCACGCCCTCATCACCGTTTCCAACGAAGGCCGTGAAGACGTTGACGCCTTCTATTTCAATCTCGACTACCGCGCGCTCTCCTATCCCCTGCCGCCGGGCACTCTCTACTTCCACGCGCAATTCCGCCAAGCGCAACCCAACCACGGCTGGACCACCGATTGGACCAGCAACGGCGACTCGCGCGTCGACAACGCCAAAAATCTCGACGGCAAAGACAATTACGTCTGGCTGGAAGCCACCGGCCAGGGCCACTACGTCGGTGTCACCATGTCCATCCTGCAAAATCAAAACGGCTGGTGGGGCGAAGGCGACGACATGTTTTTCATCGACGGCGATCCCCACCCCTCGATCAATGGCACCGGCTCCGAAGACTATTTCTTAGGGGCCTACGATTTTGGCGAACAATCCTTCTCCTACCGCCTCTTCGGCGCGCCGGTGAAAGGCGAAGAACGCGCTGGCGGCCGCAGCTCCGTCTACCGTTTCCACCTCGACTCCCCAATCACCTTCACTAAATCCCTCCGCGCCACCATCGAGCACGGCCACGCCAATCACCGCTCCGACAATTTCTATTCCGTGGCCTATTGGTACCAAACCGAACCCCACGCCCCATTCCCGACGTTACCGCCAGTGGAGCAACGCCTACCACGCCTGCAACCAGTAGGCGGCCCAGGCAACGCCGCCAAGCCCAACTAGCTCCCAATAGCTCCTGCAGGCGCCGGGCTTCAGCCCGGCCAGCCACGCCACCTTCCGCTCCGCACTCTCCCATGAATTTAGAAACTCCCAGACCTGTCATCCCGAGCGGAGCGCCCCGGTTTTTTCTTGCGCTCGTTTTTTGAGCGTCGGGCCGCGTAGGGAGGGATCTGCTGTTCCCGTTTACGCGCCCGCGAACATTCTTTGCTATCCTTCTAATGCTAACGTCGAAAACGCCCGGAGGCCACACCAATGTCCAAGAAAAAGATCCTCATGCTGATCGGCGACTACGTCGAAGACTACGAAGTGATGGTCGCGTTCCAAGCCTTGCTCATGGTCGGCCACACCGTCCACGCCGTCTGCCCCAACAAAAAATCCGGCGAATTCGTCCGCACCTGCGTTCACGATTTCGAGGGCGACCAAAGCTATTCCGAAAAACTCGGGCACAATTTCGCTCTCAACGCCACCTTCGACGAGATCAAGCCCGAAGACTACGACGCCGTTATCATTCCCGGCGGCCGCGCCGTCGAATACATCCGCCTGAATCCGCGCGTGCTCGAAATCGTTCGCCATTTCGACAAAACGAAAAAGCCCATCGCCGCCATCTGCCACGCCGCCCAACTTCTGGCCGCCGCAGGAGTCCTCGAAGGACGAAAGTGCAGCGCCTACCCAGCCTCGAGCGTCGACGTAGCGCTCGCCAAAGGCACCTGGGTCGATCTCCCGATGGATCAGGCCTACACCGACGGAAATCTGGTGACCGGTCCCGCGTGGCCAGCTCTGCACGCCTGGCTAGGCCAATTCCTGAAGGTCCTCGGCACCCGCATCGAACCGTAAGCGCCTACCTCACCGCGATGCGTTCACTCACCGCGATGCGTTCACTCACCGCGCGCCCCAGCGCGTTGACCCGAGCTCGTTCTCATCCGCGCGCGCCGTCATCCGTTCAGCACAGTGTCATTCTGAGCGCATCCGACAAGGATGCGCGAAGAACCTCAACGTAAGAATTGGCTTAAGATTGACTGACAGGACTTGCGGTAGTTTCCAAGCTTATTGTTGTTGCTGCTGTTGTTGCTGTTGCTGCTGCTCGCTCTCCACATTCGCCTGAGCATTCCGCGACCTCGATCGAATCACCGTGGTCGGCGGCATCTCCTCCGGCTCCGGCGCATCCACCGGCAGCACCGTGACCACCACGCTCAACTCGCTCTCGGCCTCGCCCTTGTACACCCCGCGCGTCGGCGGCACATCGGAATAGTCGCGCCCTACCGCCACGCGCACGTGCCGGTCGCAACCCTCCAAATTGTTCGTCGGGTCAAACGCCACCCATCCCAATTCCCCAAGATAGGCTTCCACCCAGGCGTGCGTCGCCCCCGCGGGAGACCGATCTTTCGATTTGTCCTCGTGGTAGAGATACCCGCTCACGTACCGGCAAGGAATCTTCAATTGCCGCACCAGCGTGATCATGATGTGCGCAAAGTCCTGGCATACTCCGCGACGCGCTTTCAATGCATCATCGATCGGCGAATCCACTTCCGTCGTATTCGGCGCGTAATCGAACATCTCGTACAGCCGGCCGTTTAATTCCTGCAGCAATTCCAGCGGATTCCCGCGCCTCCGCAAGTCCAGCTCCACCGCCAGTTTCTCCAGTGATTCGGTCGGCACCGCAAAATGGCTTGGCAGCAGCATCTCCCAATAATCGGTCTGCCCCACCCGTTCATCCAGTTCGTCCCAGCCGCCGACGGCGTCCGCATCTAGCGACCTCGCCGGTAGCACGTCCACGATTGCCTGCGCCACTACTTCAATCATTCGATGTCGTTCCGGAATATCGAAATTGTGTACTGCGTTCCCATAGAAATCGCGGTACATCATCATGTTTGCGCGGGGGTCGATGTTCAAAGAAAAGCTCAAACACCGCTGCCGGAAATCCGTCCGGGGCTGCATGCGCACTTCCATGACGCTCTCCCGCACCGCGGGCTCGTACCGAAAACTCGTGATGTGCCGCACCGAATACGCCATATCGTCTCCGCTCTATCCTCCGTCGGCGTTTCCTTACCTCCTTACCTCCTTACCTCCTTACCTCTTCCTACGAAGCCAGCTCCGCCTCAATCGCATAATCAAAATAAATCTGGTGAATCGCCGCATGTATCTGCAAGCATTCGCTGCGCACGTTTTCCAGATACGCGTGTGCCCCTTCCGCCATGATCTCCTCGATCTGGCTGAAGCTCAGCTGCGCCCGCAGCCTGCCGGCAATGCGCGTCGGTGCCTTCGCCTTTCGCTCGGTCAAGTCTCCGATGATGTGCAGCGCAGCATTGACGCGATCCACCGAAAACCGGATCGAGTGCGGGAACTCCGGGTTCAGCAGGAGAAAGTCCGCAACGCGTAGCGGCCGGATCTCCGCCGTATACACCTTGCAATACGCCTCAAACGCCACACACGCCCGCAGCAGCCCCACCCACTCCAGGTATTCCGCGCTTTCCACCACCTGGTCCGCCACTTGGCCGGCCGGTTGCGCCATCCTCTTGAAGTGCGTCTCCATCAGCGACGCCAACGTGTCCGTCCGCTCCACGTAGCGCCCCAGCTGGATGTACTGCCAGCCCTCGCCGTGGCTCATCGTCGTATCGGTGATTCCCTGAAAAAGGTGCGCTCCTTCCAGCACCGCCCGGAAAAATCCGTGCGACTTCAGCATCCACGCTTCCTCGGGTCGCGCGTCCATCACTTCCAGGTACAGCCGGTTCAGCTGTTCCCACATCTCCGAGCTGCATTGTTCGCGCACGTGACGCAAATTTTCTCGCGCGGTCGCGATGCACGACACGATCGACGACGAATTCTTCCGGCTGAACACCAGCGTCTCCACCAGCCGTGTCGGATCGATCGGTCCCTGTCCCACCGGTGTTCGCAGCGCCTCTAGCAAGAATCTCCACCGCCCGGCCCCGGCCTCCGGCGATTGGTCCAGCCACAGCTGCAACTCCACATCCACCAGCCGCGCGGTATGCTCTGCGCGCTCCAAGTACCGGCTCATCCAGTACAAGCTGTCCGCCACGCGCGACAGCATCCCGGCATCCCGCCGGGCCGACCGCACAAAATAATTTCGTGGAGGTCTCATTTACTCCGCCGTTGTCCTTCCCGCAATTCCTTTCACCGCTGCGGCCGCCACTTGCCCCACCCGGTCGTCGCCGTTCCCCGCTCGCAGCACCCAGGTGTCCTTGCTACCGCCGCCCTGCGACGAATTCACCACCAGCGATCCTTTGCGCAGCGCCACGCGTGTCAATCCACCCGGCACCAGCGTTACCTTCTCGCCCATCAAAATGTACGGCCGCAAATCGATGTGCCTCGATTCCACTTCGCCATCGATCAAACACGGCGCCGACGACAACGCCAGCGTGGGCTGCGCGATATAATTCCGCGGGTCGGCCAAAATGCTCGCTTTGAAATCTTCCTGCTGTTGTTTCGAACTGTGTGGGCCGATCAACATCCCGTACCCGCCCGATTCTCCGACGGCTTTCACCACCATTCGGTCCATATTTTCCAGCACGTGGTTTCGCTGCACAGTGTCTGTCATCAAAAAAGTAGGCACATTCTTCAAAATGGGCTCTTCGCTCAAGTAAAAGCGAATGATCTCCGGCACGTAGGCGTACACCGCCTTATCGTCCGCCACTCCAGTGCCAATGGCGTTCGCCAGCGTCACGTTTCCGGTCCGGTACGCGTTGAAAAGCCCCGGTACGCCCAGAATTGAATCCCTCCGGAAGCACAGTGGATCGAGGAAATCGTCATCCACCCGGCGATAGATCACGTCCACGCGCCGTGGCCCAGCCGTTGTGCGCATGTACACCACGTTGTCGTGCACCAGCAGATCGCGGCCCTCGACCAGCTCGATGCCCATCTGCTGCGCCAAAAATGTGTGCTCGAAATACGCCGAGTTGGACACTCCCGGCGTCAGCAACACCGTGGTCGGATCCTGTGGATAGGGAGAATTTTCCGGTGCCAGGCTCCGCAGCGTCGCCAGCAGCGCCTGCGGATAATGATCGATCGGCGAAACCCCGTAATCCCGGAACATCGTCGGAAACACGCGCTTCAAAACCTTGCGGTTCGCCAGCATGTACGAGACGCCGCTCGGCACTCGCAGATTGTCTTCCAGCACCGCGAAGCTTCCGTCCGGCAAACGCACCAGGTCGGTTCCGCAAATGCTCACATACGTATCCCTCGGCACATTCAGGCCCCGCATTTCCCTCCGGAAATGCTTGCAGCTGAACACCAACTCCCGCGGGACAACCCCTTCGGTCAAGATTCGACCTTCGTGATAAATGTCCCGCAGAAACAAATTCAGGGCCGTCAGCCGTTGCGTCAGGCCTTTTTCAATTTGAGCCCATTCCTCAGCCAGAATGATCCGCGGGATCAGGTCGTTAGGAAAGATTCGCTCGGTCCCTTCCTTGCTCCCATAAACCGTAAAGGTGATTCCTTCTTGCAAAAACGTCAGGTCCGCCGCCTGCTGGCTCTTCCGCAACTCCTCGGGACGCAGGCTCAGCAGCGTCCGCTGTAACGCCTGGTAGTGCGCGCGCGGCACCTCCGGCGACGCGAACATCTCGTCGTAAGCCTCACCGAATGGATAGTTTAGGAGCGTAGAGCGAGTTCCAACTCGTTGTGGCAGGGCCGTAGCGCTCATGAGTCTTTCCGTCACCCGCCCGAACCAAGATGCCATCCGGCTGTGACCCGCCGGCTTGTCCGGCCGCTGGGACAGCGACGTCGTTCGGCGGATAACCCGGAAAAGTCCAGCAACGCCAGAACCGCAAGTGCAACTCGCTGGGTTCTGCAGCCCTGTGCCGGCTTCTGCGGGAACCTTACTCTAGGAGCACCACAAACCCAAGTCCAATGCAAATTCCCAATTCATCAAATGCCTTTTCCAATTGCACTCGCACAGCCGTCAAAACCCGTACCCGCGGCGTAGGGGCACGGCACAGCCGTGCCCGCCGCCGCGTCTTGCCTCAACCGAACGTGTCACGCCACATGCGCTCAACCGTACCCATCCCTTGTAGGGGCGCAACACCGCTGCGCCCCAAACGCCCAGCCCGAAACATGCCGTTCGTCAGTGCAATCTACGCTTTGGCCGCCTTAGCCGTCTCGGTCTTAACGCCGTCATCCGCCTTAACTAAGGGCACATCCACCAAATGCTCGGCCAGGAACCACACCTGCAATTCGTTCGTCCGAATCACATCACTAACCAGCAAGTCATTTGTCCCGTCATCGCCCGCGTCGTCGGCCTGCCCGGCCATCGTCCGCGCTTCTTTCAGGATCGTCTCGTGCGCCTCCAGCAACCGCGAAATCTGTACGGGCGCTTCCTCGCGGCCCCGCGGCAGCCTCGGAATAATGGTCGTTTCTGCCACGTCATGCGCCATTGCGATACTGATCCCGCCCAGCAACTGAATCCGCTCCGCGATCGTGTCCACCAACTCGTCCTGCTCGCCGTGATGCTTGTCAAAAAGCAGGTGCAGTTGATAGAACGTGTGCCCCGCCACCTGCCAATGATGCTTTTTGTACATATCGCGTAGCGTGATCGTATCCGCCAGAATCTGGTTCAGATTCTCAACGCTGTCCGAGCAAACCTTCTCGTCCAGCGCGATGGGCAGCTTCGCGATCTTCCCGTAGGGCTGAATCTCTCTCGCCTTCTGGTGCAATATCGGGCGCGATTTTTCCGTGCCGGCCTCAAGCTGCGAACTCTTTCCGCCGTTCTTTGGACTCATATGCAATCTCCTCCTCGAAATCCAGGCTCTAGGTAACAGATTCTCGTTTTGGCTCGTTTTTGACTACAGACCCTGCCGTCAGGCGCCTGAGACAGACCCATACCTCTCGCCCAACGCTACTTAGACTGTCGGACCGCTCGGAAGGGTGCGGCAATTCTTCGCTGTCTGGAAGACCGGGGCCGTATGGTGCCCAGCGATTCCTGGCCGATCCCTTATCTGAGCCACTATCTTTCGCAACTCCTCGAAGTTTAGGAGGTCCGACCCTCGAAATGACATCTTGCGCTGCTGGAATTACCCTTAACTCCAGCATCTTCAGTGTCTTTGCACTCTCTTTCGAGCGTTGCATCAAAAAGTACTTGACGTATGAGGTATCTTATGATATTCTATTTCTGACAGTGAAGCTCATGCGCTCCCATCGGTGGCACCGCACGCGGAAACGAACCTCCGTGTTGGCAACGAACTGTGTCTCGCTAACTGATTTAGAATCAACACTTGCAAAGGCAATAATATAGTTGACGAATCAAAGCTCCAAAAGTAGGCTTTGAAGAGTCGGCTATGTTTTTGCCAGTGAAAGGAAAGGTTCACTGGTATGGCCCTTGTAAGTGGAATTCCGTGGATCGCTGTCCGTTATATAAAAGGAAGTCGAATGGTTGAAATAGATGTCTATTGGTTTTTTTGAGCGTCACTCTGCACGTACCCTATCCATACCATACAGGAAGGGATTCCTCTGAGTGCGGTCGCTGGCCAATTGGGAATTGCCAGAGTTGCGCTGGAATCATTCGGAGATGAAGCGAAGCGCGTGTTTCCAAATACCGCAGCCAAAACCAAAGAAATAGTAGATTGCATCAGCGGGATGATTCCGCGACAGCCTCCTCTTGTACAAGACAGACCGGTCACACCGTGGGAAGCCACAACTCTGCGAAGTGCTGCGACTGCTCTAACCAGCACGATCCGGGATGAAGCAAGACACAATTACATCTTGTGCATCGAGAATCAGCGGTGTCTTTCCGCGCACAGTTTAGTCGATAGAATTGAGAACTGTTTTTCGGTAGAAGCATGGAGTGTAATAGATAAGGACGCGAAGAGAGAGTTTGAGGAATCTGGAAAGTGTTTGGGAGTAGAAAGATATACAGGCGCAGGATTCCATTCTCTGAGGGGAGTTGAATGCGTCATTCGACAGTTCATTGTTGAATTGACCGGGAGCCTACCGAAGAAGAGAGATTGGGGCCATTATGTAGAAGTCTTAAATCGGAACGGCGCAGATGCGAGTATGGTCGCCGTTCTAGATAACATCCGGTCTTTAGAGCGCAATCCACTCATGCACCCTGAGGACTGGCTGGACATCGATGATGCGATAGGAATCTTCACGCTTTGCCAGACAGCAGTCACACGACTCGTTACCGATATAAAGAAGAAGAGGGCTGCGAAAACTCCGTGACAAAGAAAACCAATCAATATGCGGCGTTCAACGATTTAACAAGGAAACTCCTGTCTGTCCCGCACGCTGAAGTGAAAGCCAAATTGGATGAGGAAAAAGCAGCGAAAAAGCGGAAGAAATCTAAGAAATCTTCCGCTTCCCGCGAGGCAGTCTAGTTGGGCAGGCTATC
>Ga0187855_10000722_pt1 | contig 28204 bp, 16 predicted proteins | sample June2016WEW_8_10_2_FD_132969 | JGI IMG/M metagenome (GOLD analysis project Ga0187855, IMG submission 132969) | Peatland microbial communities from SPRUCE experiment site at the Marcell Experimental Forest, Minnesota, USA - June2016WEW_8_10 | ecosystem: Environmental > Terrestrial > Soil >...
CGCTCACCTTCGGACTCGGGAGACCAGGCGGCGTGAGTGAGGTCAATCTGGAAATCGCCTGGCCGAGCGGGCGCAAGGAATCACTTAGCCATGTTAAGCCGGATCAGTCTCTCGTCATCGAAGAAGGGAAGGGTATTGTTTCGGCTCATCCAATCGCATTCACTCCGAAGTCTGAGCCATAGCGGCGCGAACCGAGGCCGGCCCGCACGCAAAGCCACACCGCTTGTGCAGCGCCTGCACTTCATCACGGCTGGAGTCGAGCTTCGCAGCCGCATTCAGCATGTCATCGGCGTCAACCGGGTACCAATTTCGCCGCTCAGGGTTGCCCAGGCCAGCGACGTTAATCGGTTCGATTGCCTCATGAATCCGGGCGACGAACGCCTCCGTTTCCGCATTGGAGAGTCTTTGTCTTGCTCGGGCGCAGATTTCCTCGCAGGCCGACCCAAACTCCGGATGCGTGCAGAGAAGAAACGTGGGCGCGAGTTGCGGCTTCAGCAGCCTTCGCGCCGCCTCGGCGAAGCTCGCCGCTGCGAAATAGAGCTGCGTGAGCTCGACAAACACTTCAAACCGATTCATGTTCGCGTAAAGCGCTCCAATGAGTCGCGACGTCGCCAGCAGTTCCCGATCGGTTTGTTGCGCGTAGTCTCGCAGCCGCGATCCAAAATGCTCCATGCCCCACTCGTTTTCGATGATCTCAGCAAGACGCGCGACGCCGAGCAGTGTAAGCGGAAAGCCCGTAGAGAGCAGTGGGTCGACAAAACCCGCGGCCGAGGGAAGCAATGCCCAACGCTCGCCAACGATTGCAGAACTGCGGAAGGCGAGCCGGGGCATGTAAGTAAACGGCCGCTCGGGACGCGCGTTGGCGAACTGCGCCCTCAAAGCCGGAATGCAGTTGAGCAGCCGCCGCCACGCTGCCGCGCCCTCTTGAAAACCGAACTGCGCCGCAATCTCGTCCGTTGCCGCCACGCCCGCGCTTGTCAGGCCGTTGTTAAATCTGAGAACCCATATCCATCCGCCGTCAAAGACGTGATGGACAGCGGCGTCATCAATCGGAAACGGCGGCTGGCCGTCGATGCGGCTAAACTCCGTATTCTCCAAACGCTGCACGCCAGAGAAGTGGCTGTATAGGCTTTGCGTAGCCGGATAATCGGGAAGGAAACTTTCTCGCAATCCTAGGGCGCGATGCAGAAACCCGCGCGGACCCGTGGCGTCGACGACAAACCGGGCGCGAAACACCACGCGATCACCGTCACGTTCGCCGCGCAGCCAGACCCCGTCGGTTTCATCCTCGCAGCCTTGCAGCGTAACGCGGTCGAAGTAGTCGACGCCCAGCTTCGCAGCTTCCTTCACGAGGAAGTAATCGAAATCGGCGCGATACCAGTGCGTGTCAGAGATTTCGTCATGCGGGCTTGCAGCCACAAGCAATTGGTCCCGATGTTCGTGATCGCAGGATGGCGCGCCGCCGAGCACATGATGATGAAACGTGAAACCTCGCTTGAGCCCGCAGGCAATCTCAGGATGCGCGCGTTGCCAGCTCCCCCACTTGGCCAGCGGCTTAAGCGCCGGTAGATCGTAGCCCACGCACAACTCTTCAAAAAGGAGATTCGCTAGCGGCGTCGACGACTCGCCGATCACCACGCGCGGATGCGTGTCCTTCTCGATTAGAACCGCGGAATGCCCGAGCCGGCGCGTAATCATCGCGAGCAGCGAGCCTGCGAAGCCTGAACCAACCACCGCGATGTCGTAATTCGCGTTCATGCTTCGGCGTTACACAGGTCGCAGCCGACCGCCTTGAAGACTCTCTGCTCAAGATTCATGCGTCGCAACTGCGCAACACGCAGCTCGCCGCAAGCCGGGCAACCCGCCCACGTGTTTGCATTCCAGAGATCGGCAAAGACCGGGCCCTTCTTGAGCAAGATGCCTCGCTCAGCAGACGTTTCAAGGGTTCGCAGTGCAGGCGGCGAGAAATCGCCGGCGGCAGCGAACTCCTCCATGGCGCCGTTGCCGCCCCGCGTGGGAATTAGCGTCGCGGTAGTCGCACCGTACTCGAACGCGAATTCCAGCGAACGCACCGCCCACTCAACTGCTTCTTCCTCTCGCATAAAAGGCGGCTTCACAAGAATAAAGGCGCGCAGATCGATCTCGTTCTCCCGCAGAAACCGCGCTGACTCCGCAAACATTTCCAACGTCATGCGCTTATTGAGCCGCTCCAGCACCTCGCGATGCGCCGTCTCGAGCCCCATCGCAACTTCGAGTCGCCCTCGAATCAAATCCCTGAACCGAAGGCATGTATCTGCCACCAGCGCCGGATGGCACTCGACTATCACGCGCTCGAATCCATCGAGACGCCGCGCAATTGCTTCGTAGTCTCCTGGCGGGATGGCGCGAGGATCAAAGAAACTTCCGCTGTTATAGAGTTTGATCTGGCGCGCATCGGGCAGGCGCTCCAGCGCGTAGTCAATCTGCTGCGGGATCGCGCCGGCCGGAACAGTCTCCGTAGTTGTATTGCGCCACAGATCGCACATCACGCAGCGCCACGGGCACTCGCGATTGGTCAGGAAAACAGTCGCCGTGGGTACGATTTCGCCTGCGGCGTTTCGCTCGTCTTCGACCAGGTATGCGTTGGGAAAGCGGGGGTCGACGGCATTGCGCGCCCCCCTGCGGGCGAGAATCCACTCATCGCGCTCGTGAGCGGCTTGCGGATAGGCAGATCGCGGGGGAAGCATCACTCGTAGAGCGAAAGGAACCGATTGCGGTACTCAGCTTCGCGGTAGGGCAGCCGCTGCCGCAGCGAATCCTCAGAGAGAGCGCCATGCTGAAAGCGCCGCTTGGCAAAAACCGGCATCTTCATCCCCGTCGCAGCCTCGACCCCGCGCGAAACGACCTCGCCCTTCAACGCGTAGAGACGTTCCACGTCGTAGTTTGTCAGCTCCTCGAACGGAATCGCCTCGGCAACGGCAATCACGCCCGGCATGGTGTAGGGGCTCAACCCGTTGAAGCCATAGCGGCGCGCGGCTGCATACGTGCGCACATACGAGCGGCTCAGTCCTCCGCTGTAGGTGAGCGAGTGCTTGATCTTCCCCACGCCCCAGCCCTCCTGATACAGCATGGGGTTGTTGATGACGCTGCGAATCGTGAGTTCGGGATTGGCTTCGATCGGATAGTCCTTCAGGTTTTCGTCGCCGCCGTCTCCGTCGATCAGGAAGCGCCAGTCAGGGTAACGCGCCCGAATGCCTTTCGCCAGCGCCAGCGCCATCGTGGCCGATTCAATGTCGAGAGGCTTGTAGTCTTCAACCACTCGGATGGTTTCGCTCACGTCAATCGAAGAAGCATCGCTTTCGATCGCTTCCAGAAAGAGCGATAGCCCGAGCGGCTCGAGAAACGCACGCGCCTGGCGCAGGTCGGGTCCGTCACCAAGGTCAAGCACGAACGCTTTCAGCCTGCCCGGATGCATGCCCAGCTTGCGCATCACGTGATAGGTGACAAGAAAAACCGAGCCGCTGTCGATGCCGCCTGAAAAACATGCGCCGACCGGCTCATCGTGCGGAATGGAGCGGAGCCAATCTGCGATCTCATCGGCAAGTGCGGAGATGTATGCCCGGCCGATGACGTCGAGATCGGCGGGCAATGCGCCGGTTCTGGACGTAAAGAAGCGCTGGTACACAGGGTCGGGGTCGGGACAGCCCACAAGCTGCAACTCGACAACATAATGCGCTGGCACCATGCGCGTGTAGTCAGGCCGGAACTGCTCGTGCAGCCCCTCGCTCTTGAGCCATCGGTAAATGCTGTCGATGCGATCGGAGACGATGAGCGCTGGACCTTCTTTGCGCTTGGCCAGAAAATAACGCAGCGGCCTGTCGAGCGAGCGCGCCATTCTCACCGTGCGGTCTCGCTTGGCAACCAAGGCAAAGGAGCCGCGAATCCGGCTGACGCTCTCGGCCGGCCCCTCAAGCACCAGAGCCCTCGCATCTTCCACGCTCATGCCATAGAGGTGATTCAGTGCGGGATCGGTCAGGTCGATAACGCGTTCAATTTGCTCGTACACATTGGCAAGTATAGTCTGCTTCACAAGCGAAAATGGTCGGGGCGGAGGGATTCGAACCCCCGACCCTCTGCTCCCAAAGCAGATGCGCTACCAGACTGCGCTACGCCCCGATGCCGGCACACGATTGGCCGCGATTCTCTTCTGATTGTAACCCGGTTTCGGGTCGGTTCGGCGCGCGGTTCAAAGCTCGGCTGCGCGCCCGGAGAGCCGGTGGAGAATCGCTCCGATGCTACAATCAATAGCGTAGATGGCGGCTATAGTTCAGCGGCAGAACGCCTGACTGTGGCTCAGGATGTCGTGGGTTCGATCCCCACTAGCCGCCCCAAGCTAAATGCCAATCGTTCCTTCCGCGGCCCTCATTGCCGGCCGTTGATATTTTCATTTATTACGACAGCACTGGGCCGGCAGCGGTCCATCCGAGCGACGCGCGAGGTCCGGCCGGCCCACATCCTGCGAGCCTGGATCGGCCGCCGCCCATATTCTCGAAAAGGAATGGCGCACCGCTTACGAATGTGCTGAGGGTTGCAGCGAAATTACGGCGCGTAACCGCGCATGACATGGCGTCTTTTTCTTCAATTTGAGGCGCCGCCTCCCGTCATCGCGCTGGTGCTGTCTTTACATCGGAACAATCGGCATTCTGCTAAGGCCGCACCCGGTAAAGCACGCTGGCATGCGCCGCAAGGGTGACGGTGATGCCCTTTGCTGTACCCAGGTCTTCGTGTTCCCACAAATCGCGCAGGCGGTAAGTACCCTCGGGAATTCCAAGCTGGGTCCACGTGTAGTGCAGGTTCTGCGCCGCATCAGCGCGATTGAAAATCGCCACGTAGTGCCCGTCGCCGTCTTCCGGCTTCGAGGTCCAGACAACGTCCTTATCCGATGAAACGGCGACCTTGGTCTGGCGCGAATGCTGATCGACATCGAGAAACTCGCGATTGGTAAGCAAGGATGTGGTCCAGTCGTCGTTATGGGGTAAGTCGCCCCCCATCATTAACGGCGAGCGAAAGATTCCCCACAGCGTGAGAAAAGTTCTTTGCTCGTCGTGCGACAGCCTCGTCTGGCGCACCACGCCCCATCCGGGAACCGGCCCCAAATAGCCGAGCGGCAGCATGTCCGCGTCGGGATAGTGCCCCATTCGCGGATCGCTGGCCCACGCCGCCACTTTGACAAATTGATCGTTGAGTCCCTGCGGATAAAAAGCGGTGCTGTGCCAGACGTCCCAGATGTCGTTCGAGATTCGCCATTGCGTGGCGTATCTCCGCATTTCCAACTGCTTCTCCAGCGGCGCCGGTCCGGGCGATAGGCTCAGGACAATGCGGCGGCCGGTCTTGCCGAGCGCTCTGCTCAGCATCCGGATCTCATCGCCTTTATACGGTCCGAATGAGATGCAATCCGCCTTGATCAGGTCCACTCCCCAACTGGCATAAAGCCTTGCGATCGAATCGTAATATGCCTGTCCTGCGGCATTGTTCTTCACGTCGTAGTTATCGAAATTCCAGCGACAGGTCCCCGAGGTATTTGCCGCATCGGCCGCATGAAAGGTCGACCCTTCGATGGCATCATTCCGTTTGACCGCTTCTCTGGGAATGCCTTGCAGTATGTGGATGCCGAACTTCAGCCCGAGAGAATGTACGTAATCGGCCAGCGGCTTGAACCCGGCCCCAACGGATGAGGGAAACCGGTTCGGCGCGGGCGTGTACCGGCCGTTTGCATCGACGCTGTAGAGTGAGTCCTTCGCGTTTCCCTCGGGAACGGGGTTGGTGACGAACCACTCCATGTCAACCACGACGTATTGCCAGCCGAAAGCCTTCAGGTTCCTGGCCATCCAATCCGCATTGGCCTTCACCTGCGTTTCATTCACCGTGGTTCCATACGAGTCCCAACTGTTCCAGCCCATTGGCGGAGTTGCGGCTTCTAAATCCGCCTGCTGAGCGACTGAACTGCGCTGGGCGCTCCAAAGCACCAATAAAACGAGGAGCGCACCGATGTGCCGGGAAATGCCGAATCGCACGGAGATCATCTTGGTCTTAGCCTCGATAGTCTTTCCTGAAAGCTTCGGAGAAGCTGGAGTTCAATGTTCGGGAGCCGCCATCTCTCGCCGCATCAATCTGAATCGATTACGTTAACGATGACTGCAAACGGCTAATCTATTCCTGCTCTATATTCGGTGTCAATGAGGAGACTCCTGTTGGTTTTCCCGGCCAGACACATCGTTCGGTCTCTGCTTCTTTTCGATCGAAGCCCGAATCACAAGTTGAGCTGAATGATGATGGTCCCGTTGCGCACACGAGTTTTTGATTCCATTAGCCACAGAGTTAACCGCGCAACTCGCTCGCCGATCATGTCGGTCTGCTGGTCGATCATCGAGAGTGGAATGCGAAGCTCTGTATCGTAATGCAGGTTTTCCGATCTGACATCACGTCCTCCGAGCTCCTGAAACGTATTCTGCGCTCGCCAGCACGATGCGCTCAGTCCTGAGGCGTGCTCTTCACGTTTGGGCTTTTCGTTCCTCGAGGCCCGCTGTTCTTGTTTCGATCCAGCGAAAGAAATCCGAGGGAAACACGCGATTCAGATCGTTATTAAGTTGCGCGGCGCTGCTGGCCGCAGCCTGCCGCACGCTGGCCGGGCAACAGGCGGATGATAACCGGAGCAATTCCGGAATCCAGACCATCTACCTCATCCCGAGCAGTCTCTGGGATCTCGGTTTCAAACTGCCTCCGCAAGAACAACTCGACGACATCAGACCTCACCTGGGTGCGTCGATCCGCACCGCGCAGCAGGATCCGCAGTTCCGCTGGGTGATTGAGAGCGCGTGGCAGCAAGGGTTTTTTAGCACAAAACGAACAACAGTATGATCGAAATAGCATATATCGACAACAGGATGGAGAGTATCGGCGAGCCTTCAGAGGATACACTGACTCAGGAATTGCCGTAGCCGCCCTAATGAGCCTGAAAATGCGAATCGACTTGGCAGTTCCAATCCCCCCACCCGTTGGGCCACTGTCTGCCGATCCATCCGGCGCAACCAGCCAACCTCAACAGAAGATTCCTTCCTGGCTCAAGCCTTTTGCGCCGCATCCCTGGCTTTCCAACGGCCATCTACAGACCATCGTCGGCAACTTCTTTCCGCGCCCTGCCTTTCGTCTTCCCGCCGTCTCAGAAACCGTCGAAGTCGACGCCGCCGACGCAAGCCGCGTGCTCTGTCATTGCCACTGGCAGCCTGTGCCCGTTCGCGCCGCGCGCCTTACTGCTGTACTTGTTCATGGGCTCGAAGGTTCCTCCGATTCCCGCTACATCAAAGGAATCGCCGCGCGCGCATGGGCCGCCGGCATGAACGTCGTGCGCATGAACATGCGCAATTGTGGCGGCTCCGATGCGCTCACGCCCACTCTCTATCACTCCGGCCGCTCCGCCGACGTCGGCGCCGTCGTCCGCCATTACGCTGGGCGCTTCGGCCTCGAGCGCGTCGCTCTGGTGGGCTACTCCATGGGAGGCAATCTCGTACTCAAGCTTGCCGGAGAGTGGGGTAGTTGTCCGCCGCTTGTTGCCGTCGCCACAGTCTGCCCGGCCATCGACCTCGCTGCCGGCGCCGACGCCCTTCACGAACCTGCCAATCGCCTTTACGAATGGCGTTTCCTGCGCGGCCTCAAACGTCGCCTGCGCCGCAAAGCATCGCTCTTCCCCGGCATCTATCAGCTCGCCGGAATGGGCCCCATCCGCTCCATCCGCGAGTTCGATCACAAAATCGTCGCTCCCTATTGCGGATTTCGCTCTGCCGACGACTACTATTTCCGCGCCGCCAGCGCTCGCGTCGTCGACACCATCGCCGTGCCCACTCTCATCCTCTGCGCTCAGGACGATCCTTTCATCCGCTTCTTTCCCGAAACGCGCGCGCACGTACTGGCCAACCCTCACATCGCCTTTGTTGAATCGCGGCACGGCGGCCACTGCGCCTTCCTCGGACGCGCCGCCGGAGACGATATCCATTGGGCCGAAGCCACCGTACTCCGCTTTCTTCAAACTGTTGCCGCGGATTCGCATCCAGCACCGCTCCTACCGAATGACCCGCAACACAGATAAAATGGAGATCGTGGGCGAGTAGCTCAATCGGATAGAGCACCGGCCTTCTAAGCCGGGGGTTGTGGGTTCGATTCCCGCCTCGCCTACCATAGATGGCCGCCGTCCACGTCGATGGAGACATCCGTTACGCGGACTCCTCCCGAACCGTTCCAGACCTTTACATGCAGAGTGCGCCAACGGGTCGGGGAGCTCACCGGCCCGTCGCAACCAGCTCGGTTTACCGGCGCGAGACTGGCTCCTCTGAATGGTCTGCCATTGAATGGGATACCGATCGAAGGCGATGGATGCAAGCGCGAGCAAGGGGCGGCTTCGACACCGCGGATGCCGGCCGAATTGCGCTCTCAGGTGTCGGCACGAAGCGAGACCAGTTCTTTCAGGCGGGCTCTCAATACTGCCTCGTTGATGGGCTTCTCCTCGAGTAGCATTCCAGCAGCCTGAATCATGGGATGCGAATGAAACCATCGCTGCACGATGTTGTTCCGCAGCAGATTGGTGATCGCCAGCAACGACATGCCGTGATGATGCGTCATCCACTCTTTGACCAGAACCGGGCGCCGAATGGAAACGGAGAAGTCGGCGGCCTCATAAAATCCGTATGGGCCCACCCATCCGGCAGATTCCATCCGCCGCACGTTGCGCAATGCCTGCCGCGGGTCGACACCGAGCGCTAGGAAGGTGGAGTAGGGTGAGATGACGGGGCCGGCGGTCGCCCCGAACCAAAGAGCAAGCCGCGGAATGCCGAAGGCGAAGTATTCGTAGTCGCCGCGGTCGTTCTTTCGTGAGGCGCCGGATTCCGAGACTCCCCAGGGAATGCCAAGCTCGTCGGCAAATGTGCGCTGCACCTCAACGCAAGCGGCTTGAGCGCGCGCAATCATGGTCCCGGGATAAGTGCGCATCCAAAGCGCGGGCATAAGGTACTCGAACATCGTTCCCGACCAGGAGAGAAGGACGGAACGACCATGTACATAATTATGGTCGCGGGCCAGCTTTTGCCAGCTTTTCTGGGGAAGATCCCCGCGTGCGATGGCGAGAAACGTGGCCATGCGCGCTTCCGATGCAAGCAGGTCATAACACGAGGCGTGGCGCTTTCCCGGTCCCATCTCGTAACCAATAGAAAGAATCCGGCGGTCGGGGTCAACGAGGAATCCAAACTCCACTTCCCGGGCACGGTGTTCTGCCTCGCGTTCGATGTTCCGCAGATCGGAGATCAGGTTTCGTAAATTCCGAATGGCTGCGGAAAGCCGATCGAGCATGCGCGCGAATACCTCGGCGACGCCCGCGTCGGCGTCGTGCGTGCGATGGGTGTTGGCCAGCGTGAATTGTAGTTGCTCGGCAAACTGCAGGGCCCCCAGGCAATTGAGCTCGCCGGCACTTCGATCGTACCCAAGCTCGCTGACGGCGCGCAAGGCAGCAAATTCAGGCAGCAACCAAGGCATGAATCTTTCGAGAAGGTCGAGAAGGGCCCTGATTCGCTGGAGCGTTTCTCGAATCCACCATTTGAATTGCGCTTCTCGAGGGGATGAAGTCGTGAAAGCGGCGAGGGCTGCTTGCGCGTCTGGCAACCAGGCGATCCATTCTGTCAAGCGAGCCGAAGGGCCGGGAACACGGGCGAGCGGCAACGCGGATGAGCCATGCATTTGAGAACGCAAGTGACGAATTTGCGCGCGCAGCCCGTCGAACAGCTCGAGACCAAGCAACGGCTTGACCGCCAGGTAGCGGGTGCCCGCGTGCAGGGTAAGGAGCGAGGCAACAAAGTTTCCGCTGTCGACCGAAGAGATGAAAGGCGCGCCATCGAGGGGGCGTAGTGTTTCGGTTCCGTACCAGTTGAAAAGGTGGCCGCGATGCTTCTCCATACGATCGACGGCGGCCAGCGTGAGAGTGGTAAGCTCGGCGAATTCGGGAATGGTGAAGAAGCCAAGTTCGCACGCGGCTTGCCGCGCATTCAGCAACAAACCGATGTTGGTGGGCGACACACGCGGGGCTTCGCGAAGATCCTCCTCCATCACGTTATCGGGAATCAGGTGATTGTGGCGTTCGGTCGAGAACTCGCGGAAGTAACGCCAGATACTTAGCGCGTGGGACAAAAGGAGGTCGCGATCTGCGGGCTCGAGGCGGCATTGCTCCCGCGGCCGCAGGTTGAGCCAAATGGCGATGGGCTCGGCCAGTGCCCAGAGCGCGAGGATAGGCAACGCGCAAAAGATAGCCCAGGGCCGCGCCCCGAACCGCCAAACCAGCATGGCGACTGCGAGAGCGACGGAAGGTGTCCCGACAAGATAGCGATCGGCGGGACGGGCGGTTAGAATCTCGGATTGTGCGGCCGTTTCCCACTCCAGCAAGCGCTCCCCGGTTATGAATCGCCTGATGAGCGAGCGCAAGATGGCGTCGAGGGTGAACAGAGTTTCGTGGAGCAGGAAAGCCAGGCGAAGCAAAGCTACCGTCAGCGCTTCGCCCAGCCACGAGAGTGCTTCGCCGGCTTGGCCTTTGCGGCCGCTCGACAATACCTGTGCCAGTGAAACGGCCCACTGTGCCATGGCGGGTAAGAACAACATGAGAAGCGCGGTCATTGTCCAATAGAGTGGGCCGCCAGGCAAATGAATCCAGCCCGCCACGAAAAGCATGAACAACGCCGGGTCCACGAGGCATCGGCGCAAGTTATCGAGGATTTTCCAGCGGGAAATGCTCGAAATAGGGTTTACGACCTTGCTGCCGGTTTCGTCGGGCACATATGGAAACATCCACTGGGTAATTTGCCAATCGCCGCGCACCCAACGGTGCTTGCGGCGCATGTAAGCGCCGTAGGTCGAAGGATAATCGTCGACAAGCTCGATGTCTGAGACCAGACCGGCACGCGCGTACGCCCCCTCGATGAGGTCGTGGCTGAGCATCGAATCGCGCGGAAATCTGTGGTCGAGCGCGGCATGAAACGTGGCGACTTCATAGATTCCCTTGCCGGTGAAGATCCCTTCACCGAAGAGGTTCTGATAGGCGTCGGAGATGGCGTGCGTGTAAAGATCGACGCCGGTCTGGCCGGAATAGATTGACGCAAGGCGAGACCGGGCTGCCGCCTGCACGGCAACGCTGATGCGCGGCTGCAGAATGCCGAAGCCGTCAGTTACCAGACGAAGCTTGGGATCGATGACTGCCTGGTTCAAGGGATGGGCAATGGCGCCGACGAGCCGGGCCGCAGTGTCGCGCGGGATCTCAGTGTCGGAATCGAGGGTGAGAACGTAGCGGATGTGATCAAGGACCGTAATGGGTCCCGCCTTGATTGGAAACGCGTCGAACTCGTGGACGAGAAGCTTATTCAGGTCAAGCAGCTTTCCGCGCTTTCGTTCCCATCCCATCCACACGCCCTGCTTCGTGTTGTAGATACGATGACGATGCAGCAGAAGAAAAACGCCGTTGCCAGCCAATCGATGTTTGGCATTCAATTCACCGATGAGGCGAACTGCAAGCTCGACGAGCGGGTGGGAGTCACGTTCGCGGGGCTTGGCGACCGAATCGGCGAGATCGGTCAGAAGCGCAAAGTGAAGGTTGGGATCGTGATTAGCCCAATAACGGACTTCGAGATCGTTTACCAGTTTGCGGACCTGTCCTTCGTTGAGCAGCAGAGCGGGAACGGCGACCAGTGTGGCGCAGGCGGCCGGGATACCGGCGCCGAAATCCAGCTTGGGCAGCAGTACGGGATCGAAGAAGGCTGTGATAGCTCCGTAGACCAGACCAACTGCGACTTGCGAGGCGGGAATGAGGGCCAGGATGACGATGGCCGCTAAGCCGTAAAAGCTGTTTAGGCGTGGGAGTACGGGAAACAGCACACCAGCAACAAAAACCAGGGTGAGGATCTGGATGGTGCTAAGAAAATAGTCCTCACCGTGGCGCCGCACATGCTCCCTGGCACGCCATGCAAGACAAGGATGAAAGCCGACGCGGACGGCGAGACTGGCAAATCCCTTGTCGACGAGGTAGTACCCGACATGCTGACGTCTAAGCTGCATGCGTGAATCGGGCGGAGGGTTCTGACGCGCCTTCTGTGCGAGGTCGAGCGCCGCCTGCGCAACCTGACACTCCGTAGAATCGGAGCGGCGCGCGATTCGCGCGATACGCCGGCGATAAAGCTCGCGGCTCTCGAAGTCCATCTGGCCGAAAACGCCGGCAGGGTCCTGGCGGAGAATGGCATCGAAAGCAATGAGTGGCTCAATGAGATTGATCCAGTCGGCTTGATCGATGGATCGCAGACTCTCGATGTGCGTCATCACCAGGGCTGCTGAGACGGAGCCGGGAGAATGGAGTAGTGCGCTGGACTCGGCGAGCAGAATTTCAAGCAGGGAGAACCGGAGAAAGACGTCGATGATCCACAATTCGTCGACATTGAGGACCTCGTGCGACTGAAAGGCCTCGACGAACATGTGGAGGGTTGAGGCCCTAAAGCTGCCGTCGATGGCGCGCAGGTAAGTGCGGGCGAGGCCGGAGATCCGAGGCTCATCTTCGCGAGGACCGGCGACGAGGCGTGGCAGGCGGGCGATGTCGCGGGCCCTTTCAAACAGGGTCGAGATGGTGGCCCGGATCATGCGTTGGCTGGCGGCCAGTTCGAGCAGGGCAGAGTGGCGCGTTCTGAGGAGCGGGTCGCTGGGAACATGCGGGATGGACACGCGGGCGAGGCTCGACTCCAGTTGCGCCATCGCTTCGCGAGCGGCACGAACTCGCTTTTGGAAGTGACCCGCTCCTTCCGGGCGCGGAATCACCTCCCACGAGGCGGCAGCATCAGCAGCGCGGCGCAGGCGGTCCGCGGTTCCACAATCAATCGTGCTCTCAGTCAGCGGAATGGCGGCCGGTTCGCTCATCTGTTCCCCATCTGTAACTTGCGGCTTGCATCTTGAACATCGCGGCGTAACGGTCGCCGAGCGCCATGAGCTCGTCGTGACTACCTTCCTCCACAAGGCATCCTGAATCGATCACAACGATGCGATCTGCCATGCGCACGGTGGAGAAGCGATGCGAGATAAGCAGCGCCATTTTGCCCGTGGTCAGTTCGCTAAAGCGCTCAAAAATTTCGAATTCGCTGCGAGCGTCAAGCGATGCAGTCGGTTCATCGAGAATGAGCAGTTGCCCGTCGCGCAGATAGGCTCGCGCCAGCGCAATTTTCTGCCATTCACCACCTGACAGATCGACCCCACCCTCGAAGCGCCGGCCGAGCATCTGATCGTAACCGTGGGCCAGCCTCGCAACCACCTCGCTGGCCAAGCCTTTTTGCGCGGCGTGCTCGATTTCAGCAAAAGTGTGCCTCACTTCAATGCGGCCGAGCGCAATGTTGTCGCGGGCGGTCATCTCATAGCGCATGAAGTCCTGAAAGATGACGCTGATCTCGGCGTGCAGATCGGCGAGGTCGTAATCTCGCAGATCGACCCCGTCAAGAAGAATGCGGCCTTCTGTCGGATCGTATAGGCGAGTAATGAGCTTGACGACGGTTGTTTTGCCCTGGCCGTTCTCTCCGATCAGCGCTACACGCTCGCCGGGACGAAGCGTGAAATTGAAGCGTTCGAGGACGAGATGATTCGTCCCTGGATAAGCAAATGAGACGTCCTGAAATTCAAAGCCTCGACGAATCGGCCGTGGGGCACGCAGCCCGTCGGTCCGGGACTTTACAGCAGGCTCCATTGCGAAGAACGCGAGCAGGTCGGTAAGGAAAAGCGCCTGGTCGGCGACGCCTGAAGTGGTTGAGAATGCCTGCTGGATGCTGCTCATCGCCTGCATGATCGCAGCGGTGATGAGCGTGAGGTCGCCAACCGTGTAGCGTCCCTGAATCGTGCGGAGGATGCTCAGAGCGTAGGCGCCGTAATACCCGAGCTGGCCCAGGATGGAAAGCAGCGCGCCCCAGAAAAGGCGGCGCCGATTCAGCGCCACATTCTCCTCGTAAATCCCCTGCGAAAGCACAGTGAAGCGGCGCGTCAGATAGTTGTTCAAGTTAAACAGCTTGAGTTCTTTCGCGGCCTCCTTGCTGGCGCCCACCTGGCGCAGATAGTCCATCTGGCGCCGGACGGGAGTTTGCCTGAAGTTTTTGGCGTAGGTAAGAAATGCGAAGTGGCTTTCGCCGAGAAATGCGGGAATGATGCCGGCTACGAGAAGCAGGAGGAGAAATGGCGAGTAAACAACCAGCACCGCCGAGAAGGCAATGGCAGTGACGGTTTGCTGGATGAGGCGGCCCATCTGCTGGATCATCGCCAGCCTGTCGGTGGCCTGCACACGTGCCCGCTCCAGGCGATCGTAAAAGACCGGATCCTCATAAACGGTCACGTCGAGCGTTGCGGCCTTGCGCATCACCTCGACGCTCACATGATGCGTGTAACGATCGGCGAGAAGGTTGTCGAGGTAATCGATCGCGCGAGACAAGGCTCCCGTCAATACGGCCAGCACCAGCTCTGCCCCTACCAGCCACCAGAAGCCTTGGGGAAGAGGCTGATGGAAGCGGATACGGTTCACGCCGTCGATGATGTAGCGGACAATGATGCCGATGCCGACAGGCAGAAAGGCTGCGACGATGCGGATGACAATATTCCAGAAGACAATTGCGGGGCCCGATTCCCACACAAAGTGCAGCACTGGCGGAATATTTTTCAGCGCGCGGAGACGTTCACCCCAGGCGTTACCGGCCTCTACGGATGAAGCGCCGGGCGCGCTCCGGAGGTTGTTTTCTGAAGATACGGGCTCTTCGGTCAAAAGCATCGCGCTCCCACATTGGGCTTGGCGTTCCGGCATAGCCCGGCTGCAAAGACTGTCAAAAAAGTCGCCCCAGCCGTCCCGATTACGAGGCTTCAGGGGTGTAGGATTTGAATCCCGCAACAGCCATGCCGCGCTGTGCCTCGGGATTCCTCATGAATGTCTCCCAAACGAATCCGGTACGCAGGTTTTCCGCCATCAACATCGTGATTCCTGTGTCGATTCCGATCACGTCGGTGTCGTACCAGTTCGTCAGAGGGTTGAACGCATCGACAAAACCGTAACGACACCATGCGTTCGGATAGTGATCGTGAATCGTCCTGAGGACCCGCATCGTTGCGCTCGGTTGAAAGGGCAAAGAACCCCCCGCCGCGGCTGGAACCACCGTGCCGTCGATCGGGCCCATTGCCGGCGGCCCGCCCCACATCACATATCCCCGTGCGGAATCGGATGCTGTGATCCCCCACAGTGCGTTGCTGTAATCGTCGAACTGCGAATTGAGCCCCAGACAAAAGCGCCTGTGCGCGTCGGTGGCGATCGCCGAGTTCTGAAAAAAATCGGTGTAGCGGTCTCGTTTTTGCCGAAAGTCAAACCACGCCTGCGAATACTGATGCACGAACAATGGCGCAAATGAACCGATGTAGCGCAGGCCGTCGTACTCGAAGAGTGTGCGCTTCCAAGCCAGCCAAGTCTCGGCGGGGAGCGGGTGCGACGAGGATCCCATGCCGAGCAAATACATCATCATCAACTCGCTGTAGAAGTCCCACCGAAAGGAAATGAACCCCAGTTCTGGCGTCCAGCCATGGGCCAGGAGGCGTGTGTCCTCAGAAAGCCAGGACCAATCTACGCGATCGAAGATGGCCTGCGCCAATTGCTCTATCTCCTTGTCATGAAAGTGCTGCCGGCAGGTGAGCACGCCGCACAGCAGGATAGCGGTATCAATCGATGATACTTCCGAGTCCCACAACCTCTCCCCGGTGTTCAGGTTGGCGAAGTGATAGAAAAACCCGCGATGCGTGGGAAGCTTGTACCAGAGAAACGACAAGGCCTGGACGACGCGCAATCGTGCCTCCAGGTGGTTGATGAATCCGCGCTCTTCACCAATGCAGATGGCGGCGAGGCCAAACCCAGTGGACGCAATGCTCGCGGCAGGGCTGTTGTCGGCGGTGCGGACATTGCACCGGTCTCTGGTTAGCCCGGTTTGCGGATTCGTCTGCTCCCAAAAGAAAAGAAAATTCGCGCGTTCGAGCTGATCCAGAAGCTGGTCGTCTTGAGGAGAAATTGTTGGAGACGAAGGACTTGGGGCAGGATTCTTCTCCAGCGAGCGCAGCGGATGCGCGGGATGGTCGTCGGAACTTGCGAGAGCTCCCACAGGCTTTAACGACAAGCCGAGAGGCAAGTAGGAAATCTGCCGCAGGAGGGCCCTGCGCGACATCGCGCGCGTTCCGGGACCGCTCGCTACTCGATTGTGAGCACGCTTCATGGTCTAGAATTAGCCGAGCCGCACTGCCGGACACAGTTGGCTTAGGTCAGGCCAGCTCGGCCATTGCGGCGACAAATTCTTGGATGCGTGAAGTGGTTCCGGCGTTCCGGGGCCTGGGCGGCCAATCAAGCACAAATCGCGTCCAATGGAAACGTAGGAACTTGAGGAAATGGGCGGTGGCAGAAGAACTGCAGTCCGAATCATCATTGTGTTCGTCTTTGTCTCGGCCCTTGTTTTTCTAGTGTTGGCCGTTCGTCACTGGCGTCCGCGCTGGTCAGTTATCCAGGGTGCGGTCGTTCGCCGGGACAGCGATCCGCGAAAAGAGTACCCGATTGCTGCCGTCCAAGTCACCGCTCATTACGAAAATTCGGTCCTCAGCACGCAGTCCGATGCGTCGGGATATTTCCGGCTCACGTTTCCCGGAACCGTGCTGCCTGGACAAGAGGTGAAGCTCGCCTTTCTGCATCCCAACTACGACCCTCTTGAGGTTCAAGTCACCATTCGCTTTCGCTCGGAATTAAGGCAGCTGGTCATCGCCGAGATGTCGCCCATTGACACGGCGACAGGTGTGGATCTTTCACACGCACCCACGGTCATCTCCAATGTGCGCGTCAGATACACAGTCAACTCAGAAAACGAGGAAAACATCGGCAGCGCGGCCAAGACATTCGTGGTGACGAATCGCGGCAATATTCCGTGCCGTCACCAAGCGGAATGCTCTCCTGACGGATTTTGGAAAGCTGCGTCCGGTGCGATTCAGATGGACGCAGGTGCAGGGAATGAGTTCCGGGATGCGCGGGCCTCATGCATTGCAGGGCCGTGCCCGTTTACGCGAATCGATACAAGAGGCTTTATGAACGGTGGTCGCATGATCTCTGCATCGGCGCTGGATTGGTCGAGCACGGCAACTTTTCAGTTGCAGGCTGAGGTGTTCCGTACCAGCATCGTCTCCAACGTCCGCGAGTTGTATCCCGTTGTTTTCGGAAGGGGGCTCAATTTCACCATTCCGTCCAACGCTGAAGGCGTGACCCTCGAAGCCGAACTCGGTCGTGTCGAGATGGTCTTTCCGCTGGGGCCCGATCTCGATCTGAGTTGGGCAAAATGTGCCGAGAGAGAGTCGGCCAGGGCAGAGAATTCTGCGGCATTTCAATGCGAACTCAATCCCGGCTTTCAATTTTGAGCCTGTGCCTCCACAAATCAAATTCGAACGCTCTCGAGCGGTTCCTGACCGTAAAGGCAGCAGAGGAAAGCTGCTCCAACCGGCACGGCTCAGGCGCTCCTGAGGTCGCCCGCCTTCATGTAGTACGAAATACGCCTGACGCGAATGTGATCCTCATCGGTGCGCTGCGCTTGCCGGCGCACAGGTGATGAGCTCACCGCCGAGATTGCTTCCGTGGACTGGCGAGGGTGACTTGCAGCGGCCTATGCACCGAGAAACATCCGCGTGGATGTAATCGTGCCTGGGACGATGGATACCCCGATGAATCAAACCGTCCTTTCCGACCAGCAGGCGCGCGAGCAATATCAGAAGGAGGTTCCGCTTGGCAGGCTGGGGACCCCGCAAGATGTCGAAGGGCTTGCCGTATGATTTGATCACGATCAATCGACAAACCAACCAATGAGCCAGAAATTTACACCGCCGGGAATCAATTCTGACGGCGATAGTGACTGGGTTTTAGTACTGCAAATTGCCAGGGAGAAGAGACGTTAGCGCGGCTCTCGCGCACGATCGCCAAAGGTCAAGCAGGAATGGGCTTTGGATTTCGTCAGCGATGTAGACGTAGTCTGACGTGTTCGTGAATTCAAAGGAACAGACACTTGAAGAGACGCGATTTTCTTTGCCAATCGGCCCAAGCTACGCTCGCCGCCGGGCTCGGGAGCAGGTGCTGGGGGATCACTTCCTCCCGGGCTAACGCGGCGACGCAGCCCGGTTTGACCGTACGCACCAAGGGCGGCGGCCTCGACTCCCAGCTTCCCGGCACAGGGTCATTGACCGCCGAAGGCGATCTGGCTGAGCAAATGGTTGAATCCATCCATCGCTTCTTGCTCGCCGAGACACAGCGGCAAGCAACCAATCGCGAGCAGCGATGGAATCGCGATTACACTTCAGCACAACGCTACGCACATTCCGTGGCTCCCAATCGCGAACGCTTTCGCCGCATCATCGGAGCAATCGATCCGCGGGCCCAACCACAAGCTCCGGAAGTCCTCATGAGTTTTCCTGGATACTCCGAAATCGCGCGTGGACCCGGATATAAGGTCTACGCTATCCGCTGGAAAGTTTTCAGTCCTCTTACTGCAGATTCCAGCGAGATGTGGGCGTCGGGACTGCTCCTGCAGCCGGACGACAGACCTGTTGCACGCGTGATTGCGGTTCCCGATGCGGACTGGACTCCTGAAATGCTTGCCGGTGTCACTGAAGGCGTTCCGCGCGAAGCGCAGTTTGCGCGGAGACTGGCGGAAAACGGCGCGCAGGTAGTGGTTCCGCTCATCCTCAATCGCGACGACAAGTACTCCGGAATCCCGGGGATCGGCATGACCAACATGCCGCATCGCGAATGGATCTATCGCATGAGCTTTGAGGCCGGCAGGCACATCATCGGCCTTGAAGCGCAAAAAGTCCTGGCGGTGGTTGACTGGTTTGAAATGGAAAATGCGGCGGCGCCACTCCCCATTGGCGTGATCGGGTATGGCGAAGGCGGCCTGCTGGCACTCTACAGCGCCGCTCTCGATCCTCGCATCGCTTCGACCGTCGTCAGCGGTTACTTTCAGCCGCGGGAGTCGGTATGGAAAGAACCCATCTATCGCGACGTTTGGGGCCTTGTCCGTGAATTTGGCGATGCCGAGCTCGCCGGCCTGATTGCGCCGCGGACGCTGATTGTGGAAGTCAGCGAAGAACCGAAGGTCTTCGGGCCGCCAAATGCCAACGCAGAGCATCAACAACTCGCATGCCCAAACGGTGCCCTGACCACGCCGCCAATCGCGGAGGTGGAGTCGGAAGTCGCCCGCGCTCGCCAATTCTATCGGCGTCTCGGCGCTGAGAAAAACCTGCGGCTCGTCTCACCGGCTGGCAATTCCATATTGCCCGGTTCAGAAACGGCGTTGCTTGCGCTTCTCGAAACGCTCATTGGACGCCCGGTGACCCTAAGGCCTTCGCAACCGGCGGCAACGCCGATCTCAACGCGCGGTCCGCGTCCACAGATGAAGGAACAGTTCGATCAGCTTGTTGACTTCGTGCAGGCAGTCATTCGCAGATCGCCGGATGCTCGAAGAGAGTTCTGGAAGAGCGCGGATCCCGGTTCCATCGGCGCCTGGAAGCAATCGACCGAATTCTATCGCGACTACATATGGGACGAAGTAATTGGCCGCCTGCCCTCGCCGGCTCTGCCTCTTAATCCGAGAAGCCGGCAAGTCTACGATGCGCCGCGATTCACCGGATACGAAGTAACGCTCGATGTGTGGCCCGATGTCTTCGCCTATGGAATTCTACTGCTTCCGAAGGACATGAAGCCCGGCGAGCGCAGGCCAGTGGTCGTCTGCCAGCATGGGCTCGAAGGGCGGCCAAGCGACGTCGCCGATCCCGCAATTGACGATCATTTCTATCATCATTTTGCCGCAAGCCTAGCCGACGAGGGGTTCATTACCTATGCGCCGCAGAATCCGTACATTGGAGACGATAAGTTCCGGATCATTCAGCGCATGGGCCATCCTCTCAAGCTATCGCTTTTTTCCTTCATACTTGGCCAGCACCAGCAGACTCTGAAATGGCTCTCGCACCTTCCCTTTGTCGATCCGGAGAGGATCGGCTTTTATGGGCTTTCTTACGGAGGCAAGACTGCCGTCCGCGTTCCGCCATTGATCGACGGCTACGCCCTTTCTATCTGCGCCGGCGATTTTAACCAGTGGGTGTGGAAGACAACAACCGTGCTTGCCCCGCAAAGCTACTTGCTGACTAAGGAATACGACATGTACGAATTCAATTTCGCGAATACGGTGAACTACGCCGAGCTCGCGGAGTTGATGGCGCCGCGGCCGTTCATGGTCGAACGGGGACATGATGATCCGGTCGGTGTCGATGAGCAGGTCTCATTCGAATATGCGCGGGTGCGCGAGTTCTACGACAAGTTGAGCCTGGGCGCCGAGACGGAGATCGAATTCTTTAGCGGCCCGCACGAGATTCACGGCCAGGGAACTTTCCGGTTCCTGAAGAAGCATCTGAATTGGGCAGGATGAAGGACCATGCAACTCGTCCCTCCGGGCATCGAATGCGGCCGCCATCAACGGCTAGGTGCTTTCTCCTCGATGGATATGAAACCAGCTGTAGCACTCTAATTCCGGGTTTCGTTTGCCTCCCACGGCACAATCGCAACCTCTTCGGACCTCTCTGCAGCGGCGACTTCCAATGCAGCGCGCCTGCCGGAGTCTCCCCGGGGTGGCCCCGGTCTCCTCACGATAATGTGATATATCGATGTGATCGAAGCAGTCGACAGGATGCTTCACCGATTCAAATTGCACTCCTATGCGTTTCTGATGCGAACGCGGACGGATTAAGGACGGCAAACATCTCGAACTGGCTTCATTTTGCGCCGAGCGGAAACGAGCGCGCCGCCATGGCTACGACCGCGTTTCGGGACCCTGTCTAATTATTGATATATCACTGTGGACATATCGATTAAATATGATAGTATCTGAACGAATGGAAGCGAGCCGTTTGTCTGCCATTTAGCGTCTGGGGCGCCACAAGAACAAGTGATCACTAAATCTGCCTCGAGAAAAACCGCGCGCACTTCAGGCCGGCTAGACGTCCCTGGGGAGTCGTTATCCAGTCGAGCCTACCAACAGATTCGTGATGAAATTCTCAGTGGGGAGCTGTCGATAGGGGACGTCCTGTCGCGGAGAAGGCTGGCCAAGCGCCTTAACATGAGCTTCCTGCCCATCACCGAGGCGTTGAAGTGCCTGGAGACCGAGGGCCTGGTTGAAAGCCGCCCTCGAATCGGGACGCGGGTGCGCGTACCCACCGAACAAGACATCCGAGATAGCAACATCATCCGCGAGGCGCTCGAATCGCAAGCTGCTAGGCTGTGCGCGCAGAACATTACTGACGAGGAGAAGAAGCAGCTTCGCACCAGTGCCCGCCATCTCGATGAGCTACACAAGATGTGCGCTCTGGAGCTGGAGGACTCGCGGTTCCTGTTCTCTGTGCACACTTACCACATGCAGTTTCATATGCGGATCGCAGAACTGGCTCGCTGCCCGGGGCTGCGTCGTGCCATCGAGAAAGAAAATGTGCTGATCTTCAACTGGCTCTATGATATAGCCGCTCACCGGCACACTCAGCCCGAGGGATTCCACTCCACCCTGGCCGAAGCCTTGTGTAGCGATGATCCGCATGTCGCAGACGCGGCCATGCGGGCACACGTTCAGCACGGCCTCAGCCAGGTCCTGGAGCGGCTGGCGAACTACGATAATGGGGGCTCGTGGCGGTTGAAGGGCAAGCAATAACGATTGCGACGCTTCATACGCGGCGCCGCCGCAGGCGAAAATCAACCCTGCTCACCGGTGTAATAGGATGATATATCAACCGGCAAACTTGGCTGTCAAACGCGCTCGTCGACAATGCGATTACTTCTTCGCGCCGCCCCGTGCCGCATACCAATCCGCCAATTCGTGCCGCAGCGGTGTCGTCGGAAGAGCGGTTTCTCCCTGGCCACGTAACTCCAGATACACAACCTCTCCGGGAGCCAGCCGAAAATCGTGACTCACCTTGCCGTTGGTTGTGTCCGGATGGAACACCAGCGCCTCCGGATCGGCATGAACCTCCAGCAAATGATGCTCGATCGGCGAGAGATTTTGCGGGCTGCCCAGGGACTGCCAGGTTTCATAGCAACTGCCGGCGCCCGCCGTGATGAGCTCCTGCACCAGCAGAGGCTTGGACGATTCGGTCCAGGGCATCATCAGCTCACCCGTCCATGGTTGCTGACTCCCCACTCCGTAGGCCGAGAGGTCGCGGTACCAAAGCAAGACTTGCAGGCTCCCTCCTCCGGCCGTGGCCACCAGGTTTCGGCCGGCCGCCAGCGGCTCATGTTGCAGCTCCAGCCGCCCGCCGTGCAGCCGGTTCAGAAAGCGGAAGGCGTTAAAAGTCGCCTTCGGAATACCGTTGAGCGTGAGCAATCCATAGTAGCCGCTGAATTCGCTCTGCGGCATGCCCCCTTCTTCGAATACATCGCTGGCCTCCCACCAGCAAAAAGTGTCACAGTCTCCATCCACCGCGGTGGCCAGGTCGCAAACCGTTGCCGCCCCAGAAAGGTTATCCACACTCGGATTACTGCTCCATGCGACCGTGCCGTCGGGCAGAGGCGTCAGGCTGTTCCACTCCGTCAGATCGATCTCAAGATTGGGCATCGTGGACCGGCGGACAGCTTCGCTGACGCCCCGCACTACATCTGGCAAATACATCCCGGGCTTGTGCGGGCTACCCCGGAGACCCGGATACTCCACCCATTCATCCTGTGGGTATAGGTGAGTGCTGATGAAGTCCAGCGGCACGTTCTGCGCAGAACAGTGCACGATCAGATCCGCGACCCAGGCGGCCCGTGCCGTAACCGGCCCACCAATCCGCAGACGCGGGCTAACCGCCTTGAGCGCCGCTGCCGATGTGTCGTAGAGCCTCCAATAATCCTCTTGCGAGCCCGACCAAAAATCGATGTTCGGTTCATTCCAAACTTCGTAATACCACTGCGCGATCTCATCCAGGCCATAACGGTCCAGACAATGGCGGGCGAAGGCCCCCACCAATTGGCCCCACTCGGCGTAGTCGCTGGGCGGCGTGACATTGAACCCCCAATCAAAGATGGTTTTTGCTCCAGAAGCCAGAGCGACAGGCATCGACGACAGCTCCACCCGCGGACGTAGACCGAGCCTCTGCAGCGCGTCCAGGACTTTGTCCACTTCTGCCCAGCGGAACGTCAGGCTCCCGTCTTTCTGGCGCGCAACCACCGCCATATCGTCGTGGAACATGCCGTGGAATCGGCAGTAACGAAACCCAATTTCCCGCTGCAAAATCGCAAGGTGGCTCTGCAGGTCGTCACGGAGAAGCAGCGGGGCGTACCCCGTTGCAATTGCGTTCTTCCAGGGTTTTCGAAGCGGGGCGGAAGGCGGTCCAGCGGTCACCATGATTACGTTCGAACGCTCCGCGTACGCTTCGTCGCTCGCTCCGGCATTCTCGCCCGCGGAGGCGATCCCGAGCGTGGCCGCCGCGATTGAAGTCGCAAGACTCGTCTTAAGAAAGTCGCGCCTGGTAGTATTGTGCCCATCGAACGAGAAAGAGCCGTTCGGTCTTGAAGAAACAGAATCCATCATTCTCTCCTGAAGTGCCCATCCCCAAACCGGCGAGGATCAGTATGCATAGAAAGGTGCCGCCTGCTTGCATCGTTCAGGACCGAACCCCAGCGATGCACCGCCGCTCTCATTAGGATCTCTTGGTCAGTCGGATTTTCATTATGATATATCACACATGAATCCCTCGCGTCTTTGGGCTATGGCGCGAAGACGAGTTCAGCAGTTGACAACGGAGATTGAAGTTGATTTCAGCCGGGCAAGAATGGGGCAGCTTAAGCGGTAAGAAAAAGTTATCTGCGTCCGGAAGACATGGCTTAGCCAAACTCATGAATATGAGTCTGTCCTCAGCGGTCGGTGGCAGTCGGCTGCCGACTAAATCGGCGGGGCCAATCCACCTCGGCGCTCGGTTACTTTTTCGTCTCGAACATGGCGATTGCCTCGATTTCAACCAGCAGCTCGGGTCGGCAAAGAATCGCCTGAATGCCTGTCGACGCCGGCAGCGGATCGAGCCCCTGCTCCTTGTAGAATGCAGTGCGCTCCTCGTTGAATGCCGCGTAGTCGCGCTCGATGTCGCGCAGGTAGCAGGTCGTGCGCACCACATCGTGCCAGCTCGCCCCTTCGCTGGCCAGCAGTCCGCTGATATTCGCCAGCGTCCGCCGCATCTGCGCGCGGAAGTCCCCGATGTGCACGCTGTTTCCACGCTCATCGATCGACGCTGTGCCCGAGATCAGAAGAATCGAAAGACCATTCAGGTCGACCCGCATCCCCCGCGAAAAGGAGCTGGGCTTCGCGTAGGCGAACGCCTCATTCAACACTGCGTGATTGGTAATGGCGCGCTTCTTGATCGGCCCATGAGCCAATGTCGAAAGAACCTCCGCGAACTCAGTCATTCACTTGTCTCCGCCTTTATGTACTGCAATTGGCAGTCAACTTCCTCTTTCATTTTACTTTGCGGCGAGGCGCAGGCCAGCGACACCTGAGTACTTGACCCAATTGCGCGCGGAGCAGACGCACGCCTCGGACGAGTTCCTTCGACTCGGATCCACGCGAGTATAGAAGCGAGCCCTCCCCAAGCGTTCTAGACTGGACGGCGTAATCAAGCCATCCCGAAGTCCAGGCCCGCCAGCAAGGTGAACGCCAGACCGGCCCAAACGGAATGTGTCATGAAGCTAGCTCCGTTGCAACTCGTTGTACTCGCGAACCGCCTGATACATGGCCAGAATGTTTGCTGCGGGGACATTGGCCATGATGTTGTGGACTTGCTGGAATACAAAGCCTCCGCCCGGCGCCAGAACTTCACACTGGCGGAGTACGTGCTCCCTGACCTCTTCTCGAGTTCCCTGCGGAAGAATGCCCTGCGTGTCGCAGCCGCCGCCCCAGAAGGTCAGGTCGCGCCCGAAATCTCGCTTCAGGCCTTCGGCATCCATTCCGCGGCAACTGATCTGCACCGGGTTGATCGCGTCCAGACCGGCATCGATGATGTCCGGAAGCAAAGGCCGCACCGCGCCGCAGCAATGCAGCATCACTTTCACGTTGGCCAGTTGTTTGGCGCGCGCCCACATGACTGCATGACGCGGCTTGAAGAACTCGCGATACATGCGCGGCGAGATCTGCGGGCTATTTTGCGCGCCCAGATCGTCGCCGAACACAATCACATCAATGTACGGGCCCACTGCGCCAAGATAGCTTTCGAGATTGCGCAGGTGGATCTCCACGAGGACGTCCAGAAAGCGGTGTGCGCGCTCGGGCTCTTCGCCCAGCATGGCGAGGAAATTGTCCATGCGATAGTAAAACTGGCCCATTTCGAGAAGATTCCCACCAAAGAGTCCAAGAATGGCGCGATCGGTTCTGGCGCGAAGCGCGCGCGCCCCGCCAGCCAACTCCTCCGCACTGGTGACGGAAGGCCCCGGTGGAGAAGCGATCCCGGTCCACATATGTTCCGGATACAGCCCTTCGATGCGCGTGAAATCTTCTTCACCGTCGAGGAATGGCCAGTGCACCTGATCGAATACGATCGAGCCCTCGGGCATGCGGGCAATCACCTTGCCGGAGGGAGAGCGAAGAACCCAATCCGCTCCCGCCTTTTCCGGCTTGGCCCACGCCGGCATGCGGCACGGTGTCCCATCAGGGAGCGTCCAGTCAGTCCACCACTTGTCTTCGAGGCAGAAGCCGCGGCCCAGCTCAATGGTGTCGAAACCGAGACGATCGAGCACATCCTCGTGCACGACGGCGAGCTGTTGAACGGGATCGTAGACGTCAATCGACCGCGGCTCCAGATCGAGCGCGGCGCGGAGCTTGGGATACGCGATGGCAGCGATGCCGGACGAACGGTACCCCGAGAGATCGACAGGAACTCGGTCGGGTTGCCGATGGTTCAAGGATGAAAGAACACGCTCTCTCGATGTCATTGCAGTCTCCTTAATACCCCTTCTTCCGGGAGATACTGGAATGCAGGTCTGCACGTCGCCATCGTATAGATACAATATGCATCGTCCTATAGCGAATGGACGAGCTATCGGCCGGTGATGCCGGGCACATCGCGCTCTCTTTCGGCGAACGGTACAATTCAGGGTTTAGCACCCAAATGGGAGATCTCAAATGGCATGCAATCGAAGGGCATTCGTTGCCGGCCTTGGAGCGACGGCGCTAGCGGCACAGACGCGTCAATTGCGCTCGCTTGCTGGGACGACAGATCGCCTCGCATGGTATCGCAACGCCAAGTTCGGCATGTTCATTCACTGGGGGCCGTATTCGGTCGCAGGTGTTGAAGCCTCCTGGCCTATCCTGACTCCGAACGGGGAAATCACTGAGGCGGAATACCGTGCACTGCCCGCTCGTTTCAACCCCGTGAAATTCGACCCCGAAGCCTGGGTTGATCTGGCCCGGAAGGCCGGCCAGCGATACATGGTTTTTACCACCAAGCACCACGACGGCTTCTGCATGTTTGACTCCGAGTACACCGACTACAAAATCACGCGCACGCCCTACGGCAAGGACATTGTGCGCCAACTTTCCGACGCGTGCCATGCTAAGCAGATGCCATTAGGTTTTTACTACTCTCCGCCGGACATGAACCATCCGGGCTATCGCGATACCAGTAAGCTTTCAGCGACCAACTATCGCGGCGAGCCGGAACGCCCTGAGTGGCCGCTCTACCTGGAATACATGGGACTGCAGTTGCACGAGTTACTCACGAAGTACGGACCGGTTGCGGAAGCGTGGTTCGACGCCGTCGATGCGAATGCACAGTCACGCTATGACGGCCAACGATTCGTGGACGAAGTGCGGCGATTACAACCGGCGGCAATGGTGAACAATCGCATGGGAGTGCCTGGCGACTTCGACACCCCGGAACAGTTCATTCCCAAGACCATCCCAGTGAAAGGCATTCGGATGGACAGTCCGGACCGCAGCGCATCCGATAAACAGCCGATTACCATGCCCCGCCTGGAAGATTTCCAGCCCTGGGAAGCCTGCATGACCATCAACGACACCTGGGCCTATCGACCGAAGGACCGCAACTTCAAGAGCGCCGATCTATTGATTCGCTCCATGGTGGAGATTATCAGCAGGGGCGGCAATCTCCTGCTAGATGTGGGGCCACAACCGGACGGTGTGATTCAGACAGAATTCGTCGAACGGCTGGAAACCGTTGGCAGTTGGGTGGGCAAGAACGCCGCAGCAATCTATGGCAGCACCTATGGTCCCATACAGGGTGAACCGCAATACCGCACAACGGCGCGAGCCGATTCGGTCTACGTTTTTGTATTGGACACTTCCTGCAGCGAGATCGTCATCAAGGGGCTCTCTCGAAGGATCGCCAGCGTCAGGCTCTTGTCGAGCGGAAGGCCTGTCCCCTTCACGTCCGGCGCCGTTCGCATTCCGATTGCCAGGGATATGTGGACAGACGGGATTCCGGTTCTGGAGATGCGCGGATAGATGAAGATGATCCTGAGACGCTGGTAGTGCCTCGCCTGCCACTCTGTTTTCGGGGATGAGACTGGAGGCCAGCATCCCCGCGGAGATCTTCCTGCCTCTCTCGTACCTCTTCGATACAATGCAGGGAACAGGCGCGCCTTTCCCGTTCCTCGCGAGCCTGCTCTCAAGGAGGGCTCCGTGCATACCCTGGCCATCGCGGCGGGCATTGTTTGCCTTTTGGTGGTGCTGTTTGACGCCTTCCAGACCATCATCCTGCCACGGCGCGCCACTGGCCGCTTCCGTCTCACGCGTCTCTTTTACATCGCCACGTGGATCCCATGGCGTTTCTGCGCCAAGCGCATTCAAAATCCGCGCCGGCGCGAAACCGCATTCAGCTTTTATGGGCCTCTGTCATTAATTCTCCTTCTCGTAGTATGGGCATCCGTGATGTTGCTTGCCTTTGCCCTGCTGTTCTATGGGCTCGGCAGCCCTTTCAGCGACTCGATTCAGCAAGCCGGGTTTCGCTCCGACCTTTATGTGAGCGGTACGACCATCTTCACCCTCGGCATTGGCGACGTTGTCCCGCGTAATCCTTGGGCGCGCTCTCTCATTATCCTCGAGTCTGGAAC